>Ga0247806_10000092_pt1 | contig 55108 bp, 39 predicted proteins | sample UWRJL059202B1_FD_179935 | JGI IMG/M metagenome (GOLD analysis project Ga0247806, IMG submission 179935) | Plant litter microbial communities from Arlington Agricultural Research Station in Wisconsin, United States - UWRJ-L059-202B-1 | ecosystem: Environmental > Terrestrial > Plant litter >... | reverse complement strand
ATGTGGCTGCGCCATTATTATTCTTAAATGAAAATAGAAACGGAAATTTGATTCAGACCAATAAAGATCTTGATTTAGTGAGAAGTCAGCATTATGTTTTAGGTTATGATACCCGATTTGCAGACAAGTGGAGAGCGAAAGTTGAAGTATATTATCAGGCAATCGATAAAGCAGCGGTTGAAAGCACACCCACAAGTTATTCGTCATTAACAGAAGGTGCTGACTTTGGATTTTCGATTGATAAAACTTCATTAGTCAGTAAAGGAAAAGGATTTAATCAGGGAATAGAATTTACTCTGGAAAAGTTTTTTAGCAAAGGCTATAATGTGCTGTTTACTTCCTCTATTTTTGACAGTAAATACAAAGGAAGCGATAATATTGAAAGGGATTCACCCTTTAACAATGGTTATGTAATCAATGCCCTTGGCGGTAAAGAATTTAAAATTGGGAAAGCGCAAAAGAATGTATTTTCTATCAATGGTAAAATTACAACAGCGGGTGGCCGTCACTATACTCCGGTGGATCTTAGCGCTTCTATTGCCGAAGGTTATGAAATTAGAAATGATCTGAAGGCTTATAGCGAGCAATACGATTCTTATTTTAGACTTGATATTAAATTTGCTATTAAACTTAATAGCAGTACTAAAAAAAGTTCGCATTCCTTCTACGTAGATTTTCAGAATATTACCAATAATAATAATGTATTTACTAAAAGTTATAACAGAGTTACACAACAGGTAAATCAAATTGATCAAATAGGTTTTCAGCCTGATTTTGGTTACAAGTATCAATTTTAAATAGTATCAAAAGACAAATTCGAAAAAATATTGCTAACTATTATCTCTCAAATTAATTTAACAAATGGAAATTAACTCTCAGTCCGCAATTAAATCTATGTTAAAATTGTATCGTCATTTTAATATTAACTTGAACTTGTAAAATTTATAACTGTTTAATTGATAATAAGATGACTATGAAAACGCAAATTATTGAACTGGAAAAAAGATATTGGCAGGGTATGGAAAATCATGATTATGAAACCGTAAAAAACCTTACACGCTTTCCTTGTATAATCGCCGGTAAAAGTGGTGTCAGCAGTATTGATGAACCTGATTTTAAAAAGATGTTTGAGTCGGGCGATGGTGCTAAAATAAAAGTATTGAATTTTTCTGATATCGAAACACAAGTGGCTGGTGAAAATGCTGCTGTAATAGCATACTTAATAGAATTAGCAATGGTAGATGACGATCAAAAAGCTCCTGAAATATGTGCCTGCACTTCGACCTGGATTAAAGAAAATAATAATTGGGTTTGTGCCCTACATACCGAAACCGAATTGTCACTGCAATAGAAGATGTTTACTTAAATTAATACGCTGAGGAATAATCCATAGAGCAGAAGTCCCATTTCATTAGAAATGGGATTTTTTATTAAGGTTTAATTATATAAGTTTCGCTGACAAAAATATAACGGCAAGTAAAAAAAGGATTTAATATTTGTATGTAAAATAGAAGTGAAGAGTAAAATCATAATATTCGCTCATTTCCTGATTACTAAAATCTTTACAACTGAAAATTAAATCCCATGGATAGCAAAAATACAAAAAAGCGAATTGCAATTTTAGGAGGAGGCCCAAGCGGACTTTTTGTTTATAAAAGATTAATTGAATCCGGAACGAAAGATTTCGAGATTGATATTTTCGAACGAAAAACAGAGCTTGGTTCTGGTATGCCGTATAGCAGTGAAGGAGCAAACGATGAGCATATTACAAATGTTTCTGATAATGAAGTACCTGATATTGTTACTCCAATGTCAGAGTGGATTTATACTGCACCTGCTGAATTATTGCAAAGATTTAAAATTCAACCGGAAAAATTTAATGAATACAAGGTAGTGCCCAGATTACTTTTTGGACATTATCTTGCGGCACAATTTGAAATACTTAGAAAAGCAGGATCGCAGTCAGGAATAACTACAACAGTGCATTTTGGAAGCACCGTTACAGATGTAAGTTATGATTCTAAAAATGAAACAGTAAAAGTGGAGACTTTAGATCAAAATAATAAAGAGTTTGATTATGCGATTATCTGCACCGGACACAACTGGCCAATACGCCACGAAGGTAAAATTCCCGGCTATTATGATGCTCCGTATCCACCACAAAAACTCGTACAAAAAATCAATCACGCTGTTGCTGTAAAGGGTTCTTCGTTAACTGCTATCGATGCAATCAGAACACTTGCACGCCACAACGGAAAATTTGAAACAGAAAAGGATGGGAGCCTAAGTTTTCAATTATCTGAGGAAAGTGCTGAATTTAAAATCATGATGCACTCCAGAAGTGGTATGCTTCCTGCTGTTCGTTTTCATTTAGAAGATTCACATCTTTCTAATGATTCTTTACTAACTAAGGAAGAAATTGAAGAGCACAGAAAAAATAACGATGGATTTCTATCACTTGATTTTCTTTTTGAAAAGGATTTTAAAAACATCTTTCTTGAAAGAGAACCGGAATTTTATCAACGCATCAAGTCATTATCAATTGAAGAATTTGTAGAAGAAATGATGGAACTGCGCGAACGTCTGGATCCATTTCAACTTTTAAAAGCTGAATATGCACAGGCTGAAAAATCTATAAAAAGGAGAGAGTCTGTTTATTGGAAAGAAATGCTGGCTGTTCTCAGCTTTGCAATGAACCATCCGGCTAAATATTTCTCCGCTGAAGATATGCAGCGACTTCAAAAGGTTTTAATGCCGCTGATATCAATTGTTATTGCATTTGTTCCCCAAAAATCCTGCGAAGAATTGCTGGCTCTTCATCATGCAGGTGTTCTTGATCTGGTTCCTGTGGGTTCTACAAGTACAGTTGAGCCACAAAATGAAGGTGGGGTCGTATATAATTTCAAAGATAAAGAAGATAAAAGCCAGTCAGTTTATTATAAAACATTTATTGATTGTGTAGGACAGCCACATTTATCATACAATGATTTTCCTTTTAAAAGTTTGCTGTCTCAAAAAGCCATCACTCCGGCGCGCTTAAAATTTAAGTCTGCTGAAAAAGGCAGTACTGCATTTATGCAAGGTCAGGATCCTGTTGAAAAAAATGAAAACGGAGATTATTTCCTGAATGTTTCGGGAATTGCAATTAATGACAATTTTCAAATTATTGATCATTACGGAGCCTATAATAAAAATATATACATCATGGCGGTTCCTTATATAGGCGGACTTAATCCTGATTATTCGGGCTTAGACTTCTGTGAGGCCACATCGCTGCGTATAGTAGAAAATATTTTACAGGCATAATACTATATACTGCAAATAAGTAAGAATGTTATATATTAGGTGATGAACATTTATACTAACTAAAAAGTTCTAATTTTTATTAGGACTTTTTTTTTGAAGAGTACTATTCTAATCCCGGACGAACCTGCGTTTACCCAACAGAAATAATCGACGGCATTTCGGTTAGAGACTTAAATAAGAAAATTATAAAAATTAAAAATTGTTGTAATTTTACTTTATGAAAGATGCAAATCCAATTATCGAATACATTTCGAGATATGTTGAACTCACCACTGAAGAAATTGCTTTTTTAGTGCCATACTTTAAAGTAAGAAAGGTAAAAAAAAGGCAATTTATTGTACAGCCGGGATTTGTATGCAGACACAAGAGCTACGTTTTGAAAGGAGCATTTAGAGGGTATTTGGTTGATAAAGATGGAAAAGAGCATACTTTGGCTTTAGCTATTGAAGACTGGTGGATATCCGACTATAGCAGTCTTATATATCAGGAACCTGCCACATTATTTGTAGAAGCATTGGAAGATTCTGTACTTATTCAAATAGATTATGATGACCAACAGCACTATCTTAAGGAAGTTCCAAAACTTGAAAAGTTTGAACGCATCATTACCCAGCGATCCCTGGCTTTCCATCAAAAGAGGTTATTGTCTAACCTGACTCAAACTGCAGAAGAACGTTATGATGATTTTATGAGCAAGTATGCAGCAATTGCAAACCGTGTTCCGCAATACGCCCTCGCATCTTATCTGGGTTTTACAACCGAATACCTAAGCAAGATCAGAAACCGAAAAGCGTTAAAAAGTTAAACCAGTTCAACCTTTTTTCTTAAGCTATTCCATTTTTATTTTTAGTATTCTGTCCAAACTTTGCCATGTCAATAAGGACAATAATTTAAATATAATAAAAATGAAAACGTACATCCTGCTTTCAGCTTTTACCATCCTTTCTATCGCATGCGACAACAGCGATAAAGGTTCAAAAATGAAACATCCAACACTCCAGAACACTTACACCATCAACGAAGTAGGAGTTTATCCCGAGGGAATTGATTACGATTCCAAAAACGAAAGATTTGTATACGGATCCATGTACAAAGGCACCGTATACTCACTGAGCCCGGAAGGAGAAGCGAAATCATTTGCGACCAGCAGCAAATTGGTTTTGCCAACCGGAATATTTACAGATGAAACCAGAAACAGACTTATTGTAGCGAACGCCGATTTGGGAATATCCCAAAAAAGTACCGAAGGAAGCGCCGGGTCGATTGCGACGGTGAGTATTTTTAATCTCGATACAGGGGCGCTGATCAGGGAAATTGATCTCAAAAGTTTTACACCTGGTGCAGGTTCATGCCCAAATGATATTGCCGTAGATTCTAATGGAATTATTTATGTTACCGATTCTTTTTCTCCAGTTATTTATAAAATTGACAGTCATTATACGGCTTCTGTATTTATAAACAATGCCTTGTTTCAGCCTGTTGCAGGTTCATTTGGACTAAATGGAATCGTTTTCCATCCCGACGGTTATCTTCTGGCCGCGAAATCAGACAGCGCAAAAATATTTAAGATATCCCTTTCTAACCCGCAAAATATTGCAGAAGTTACAGGTATGCAATTTACCGCGCCCGATGGGCTGGAATTGGATAAGGACAATAATCTGGTAGTTGTTGAAAATGGACTTGGACTCGGAAAGACTTATACGTTTAAAAGTACAAATAACTGGACTAGTGCTTCAAAGGTTAGCGAAACCAATATTGGAAAAGAAGAATTTCCTACCACAGCTGCTCTTGCGTCAGATGGTAATGTATATGTGATCAATTCTAAATTAGGAAAACTTTTGGGCGGAGATAAGTCGCAATCTGTATTTGTGGTTCAAAAAATAAAGTAATTCTTTTGCAGAATTGGTAAAGCCCTGTGTCCCTTGGGAGGCAGGGTTTTACTTTTATAGCCATCACGTACTTCGACGATAATACACTATTTCTACTACAGATTGATTAATAGTATGCTTAGATTGAATATCTTAGTTGTGATTTATTTACCAGTTCCAATTCAGATGATGACACCCAAAACCAAAAGAAATGTTTTACGGATTTTACCATTCGGTATCATATGGCTGGTGTTTAGTCTAATTTATACTATTCTCGAACGAGGACTGCTTGGTGAGATGAGTTTTTATCCGACCTCTCACAATCAGTATATTTTTAGTCGAAACATTATTGCTATCCCAGTGCTGGCTACCACATTTGGAACAATAATCGGTATACTTGAAATCCTGTATTTTAATAGGTGGTTCATGCACAATAGCTTCACAAAAAAGATTTTGTATAAATCTTCCATTTACTTGTTTATCATTGTGTCCTTACTTGTGGTAATATTCCTGACCACCGCCAATGAAATTCCCAAAACAATTTCGAGTAAATATTTTTGGCAGGGAATGTGGGCCTTCTTTAAAGACTATTCCTTTCTTGGGATATTAACCTACATTGCCAGCATCATCCTTATGACCCAATTTTATACCGAGGTAAGTGAAAGCATGGGAACAAGCCTGCTTCGTAACTTCTTTCTTGGAAAATATTACAGGCCGGTAGAGGAAGAGCGGATCTTTATGTTTCTGGATATGAAATCATCTACACAAATTGCCGAAAAACTTGGGCATGTCGTATATTTTCAGATGCTGCAGCAGTATTTTTCAGATCTCACAGGCCCTGTAATTGACTATTCTGGTGAAATTTATCAATATGCCGGAGATGAAATGATTGTCTCATGGAGATTAGACAAAGGACTAAAGCACAATGCCTGTATACAGTGTTTTTTTGCCATGAAAAAATCCGTATTGAACAAATCTGCAGCCTATAAAGAAAAATACGGATTGTATCCACAATTTAAAGCCGGACTTCACTGCGGAAAAGTAACAACAGGAGAAATCGGGACACTAAAAAAAGAAATAATATTTACAGGTGACGTACTGAACGCCACCGCCAGAATTGAAGGGCTTTGCAATACATATGGAGTGGATATCCTGCTATCGGAGTCACTTGTCCGTCAGCTTGAACCTAGTCATTACTTCAAAGCAAAATCAGTCGGAAAAAATATTCTAAGGGGTAAGGATGAACAATTTGAATTATTCACTATCCAAAATTACAATTGATAACCAATCAGGCTCTAGCTCTAATAAGCAGCTTACATTTTCAGTTATAGAGGATTCATTTATAACATTTTTTAATCGGTATTGTCCAATAATTTTTTCTCAACAAATCAACAGCAATCGATATTCTCCTTCGTTCTCTATTGGTGCTCTGTGAATACACGGAAGTACTTTTTGTTTTGGATGGTCTACTGCCAGACGCCAAAGATGCATTTTACCCAAATTAATTGGTGCTGCATTTTCATGTAACTCATAATGCAAGTCAAAATAATTTTCCGTCAAAAAGTTTTCAAATTCTTCTGATGGTCCATCATAAAGTTCTTTTAGCTTTGTTCGGATTTCCGGAATTAGAATTTTTTGATCTGCCTGCGAATTAGGAATAATATCACTTGCCGCTCCGTGATAGGTACATAAAAAAGTGTCTGTCGCAATAGGCGAGCGATCCACATGAAACGAGTAAACATCAGTCGAAATAAAATCAAATTCGTCATCGCGCTCATAACATTTCAGTAAGTTAAGAGAGGGAGAAGCTCCAAATTCCGTTAATAATTTTAAATCATTTAAGATTACTTCCCTTGCTATATTCGCTTTTTCGGATAGGTGGAGTGCTAGTAAATCTTCAGGATAAACTTCGGTGATATTCTCATTTATACGTAAAAGCGATACAATTTCTTTAAAATCGCCATCCAAATTTCTATACCAGCAAAGCGCATTCATTTCTTCTTTGAAATCCGTATTTACCAGATCAGAAAAAGTAGTTACTATTCCAATTTGGCTATTATCAGAGAATGTATTATTCATAGTATAAAATTAAAAAGTGCGCTGCTTCATGCATTACAAAATTATGTAATAGTTATCAATTTGTAAGTCACTAATGAGGAAGAAGTGTATTGAAAATACAATTAAATTTATTCTTCACTTAACAGAATAAATTTGAACATTTTTATGAAATTTCCTGATACTAAATTTTTACCTTATTCTTATACGATTCCTTTGGTGGAAGAAGCTTAAATTTTGTGTAAGTAGACCGTAACCTCAATTAGAAATTTTACATAATTCCTTCTGAACAGATAAAAAAAAATCTGCTGATTAACTTTTCTTAACTATAATTTGGGATTATAAAGTAACCAGAAACAGGCGGATTTTGTAGCTTTACGTATTATATAAAATTGTAAAATTATGAGTTTATTAGACGATTTAAAGTGGCGCTATGCTACGAAAAAAATGAATGGAAACGTAGTTCCTCAGGAAAAAGTAGATTATATATTAGAGGCGGTAAGGCTATCTGCATCATCTTCCGGATTACAGCCTTATGAAATATTTGTTATTACAAATGCGGAACTTTTAGAAAAAATAAAAGTATTAGCATGGAACCAAAGCCAGATTACAGACTGTTCCCATCTTTTAGTTTTTGCAGCCTGGGACGGTTATTCGCTTGAAAGAATAGAAAAAGTTTTTGCGAGAACACTTGCAGAAAGAGGTCTTCCTGCAGATACAATGGATGACTATAAAAAAACACTTTGGGGTATGTACGAACCACTTCCAACGGAATGGCATGCTAACCATGCAGCGCGTCAGGCCTATATTGCATTAGGAACAGCACTGGCCGCTGCCGCAGAGCAAAAAGTAGATGCAAAACCAATGGAGGGTTTTACTCCTGAGGAAGTAGACAAGCTTTTAGAATTAAAAGAGAAAGGATTGAAAAGCGCTGTGCTGTTGCCTCTTGGTTATAGAGATGAGGCAAATGACTGGCTTGTAAATATGAAAAAAGTAAGAACTCCAAAAGAAATTTTTATTACAGAAATTAAGTAATAAAGATTTTAATCTTTAATGGAATAAAGTCTGAGTTGGAACAATCCGGCTCAGACTATTAGGAACAAGATCCTTGAAAAGTTTTATACTTTAAAACGAAATTCCTTTGATGTCTATTAATGAAGCAAAATATTAATTTGTAATACATTCTTTGAAACCCACTCGTAATTAAGTTTTTCACTACCTTGCGACCAAAGATTAATAATAAAATTAATGAATAAGAGCGGACCAATAATAATTATAGAAGATGACATGGATGACCAGGAATTTTTAGGTCAGGTTTTTGGCAAACTTCAGTATCCAAATGAAATTATTTTTTTTGGAGATGGAGAACAGGCACTTCTTTATCTTACAGAAACCAGTATTGAGCCTTTTATTATTTTTTCTGATATAAATATGCCCAAATTAAATGGGATTGAACTTCGGTCTAAAGTTCATGAAAATGAAGATCTAAGAATGAAATCTATTCCATTTCTGTTTTTTTCTACCGCTGCAGAACAAAAGCATGTTGTTGAAGCTTACTCGAAGTCGGTTCAGGGATTTTTTGTAAAACCATCCGATTTTAGTCAAATGGTGGGAATGATTAAAAATATTGTAGAATATTGGCAAAATTGTGTTTCGCCAAATTACATAAGATAAATAAAATTCCTTTTTTAAATGTGGGGTCTGGCTTCAAAAAAAATAATTTTCTTTACAAGCTATTAAATTTAAAAAGGCCGAAAGACTAAGCTTTCGACCTAATGTAATAAATACCTTTTTATTGGCATATTTCAATATCGTAATCTAGACATCGCTGTGTTTTGGCTTTTTCTCAGATGATAATAAAGCAACTATAACTCCGGTTATAATTATTCCTGCAGCTGCATTAATTAAAAATTGCTGCTTGTTGTATTTCCATTCTGATTTTAAACCAACTTCTTTTGCGATATTAGGAACATGGCCTTTGGCAAAATCTTCAAATACACCTTCTACCATATCTACACGGTCTGCTAATATAAGAGGCAGCCATCTGCCGTAACTCGACTCACTGTATTTATATGCAAGTCTTCGAATTAATCCGCTAATTCCCTTTGGGGGTTTTGATGTTCCGTATACGGCGGTAATATTAGGCCGCTCTACTGATTTTAATATCTCAACCGTTTCTTCCTGCAAAGCCGGACGATCCCAGGTGTACCCTTTATGCTCGTCATTATTTCTCTTTTTTATAGGATAGGTGGGATCATTTTTTACGTTGGCATCAATTCCCCATCCATTAATATGACTATAATCCCCCTGTCTGTCGTTAACAAAATCCTGAGGGTTTGTTTCATCTGTAATCATAACATTATTTTTTAAATTAGTTAACTTGCTCTTGGCGGAACCAGAACGGTTTTAATACAGTTGTCAAGTTTTGAAGAAAATATATGATAGGCTTCAGACACTTCTTCCAAAGGAATTCGGTGTGTGATAAGTCCTTTTGGATTAAGAACGCCCGACTGAACGTGATCTATAAGTCGTGGTAAAAGACGCTTAACAGATGCCTGATTGGCACGAATCGTGATTCCTTTATTAACTACATTTCCTATTGGTATAAGGCTGTCAATAGGTCCGTATACGCCTACTATAGAAACAATTCCACCTTTCTTAACACCGTTTATCGCCCAATGAAGTGCTGTAGTTGATCCGCCTTGTAATAACAATCTTCGGCCAGTAAGTGTATTAATGGCATTTCCTGCTGCTTCGCAACCCACCGCGTCAATGCAGACATCTGCGCCTAATGAATCCGTAATTGTTTTTAAGAACACCACAGGATCACCAATCGAATTAAAATTATAGGCTTCACATTGTGCATATCTTTCTGCAAATTCCAGTCGATACTCAATATGATCTACTATGATAACGCGGCCCGCACCAAAAAGCCAGGCACATTTCGCAGCCATTATTCCAATTGGTCCGGCACCAAATACGACTACAGTATCTCCTGGCTGAATACCGCCCATTTCTGCAGCCTGATAGCCGGTTGGAACAACATCCGTAAGTAAAACAGCGTCATCAGGGTCCATCCATTCCGGTATTACAACAGGCCCAACATCAGCGTAAGGTACACGTACATATTCGGCCTGACCGCCATCATATCCTCCGGCAGTATGCGAGTATCCAAAAATACCACCAACGGCAGTGGCTTCAGGATTTGACTCGTGACAGTTGCCGTACAATTCCTGACGGCAAAAGGCGCACTTACCGCAGGCAATGTTAAAAGGAACCATTACCCGGTCGCCAATTTTTACTTTTTCTACAGAGGAACCAATTTCTACAATTTCGCCAATAAATTCATGCCCGAAGGTAGATCCAACACGTGTATCCGGAACCAGACCATGATATAGGTGAAGATCTGAACCACAGATGCAGGAGCGTAATACTTTAACAATAGCATCACCCGGATGCAGGATTTCAGGTATGGGCTTGTCATAATCTATGCGAACTCGATGAGGTCCGCGATAATTCATTGCGAGCATAATTTCTAATTTTTAAGTTAAACTTAGTTTATGTGATGATATTTATTTTGAAACAAATACATTAGAGAATTTCATCTGTAATTTGTTAGTAGTCAAATTTGCAGTATTCAAAAAATTTATATTTATATAATATTACATAAATCTTACAATTTTACAATTGTATTTGTCTGATTAACAAAGGTTGAAGATGGATTTGGAAGATTAAAAGATAGTTTAACCAAAATAAAGTGTAGTTGGCCAACGAACAAATCCAGTAAGGTACAGATCCAATTGAGTTAATAAGTATTGAATATTATATTGATCAGATAAAAGTGCTCATTAATGAACACCAAAGATTTAACCGTAACCCTCGTTTCGGTTACAAAATTCCTCATTACGACTAAAATTATGAAGCTGCGATTTGGCAATTTTGTCTTAATTAATATAAACAATAATTTATTATGATAAATTTAAATACAAATGGACCAAAAATATGGTTTATAACGGGTACCTCGAGAGGGTTTGGAAGAGTCTGGACGGAAGCTGCACTTAAAAGAGGTGATAAAGTAGCGGCGACTGCAAGGAACACTGATAGTATTGCAGATTTCAAGGATAAATATGGCGATAATGTTTTGATTCTGCCATTAGATGTTACAAAGCCTGAACAAGTGGAAAAAGCAGTACAAACTGCCCATGAGTATTTCGGAAGATTGGATGTTGTAATCAACAATGCAGGTTATTCGTTAGTAGGTACAGTAGAAGAAGCTAAGGCCGATGAAATTCGTGCTATGTATGAAACCAATGTGCTCGGACCAGTTTCTGTTATCCAGGCTGTTTTGCCCATCATGCGTGAACAGGGATTTGGACATATTTTAGGAACTTCAAGTAGTTTAGGACATTATACAGTTCCTTTAATTGGTTATTACTGCTCTTCTAAATGGGCATTTGAAGCGATCTACGAAAGCCTGGCTGCTGAGGTTAAATCATTTGGTATAAATGTATCCATTATTGAACCGGCAGCGTACGCAACAGAATTTGGAAGTGAAAATTCGCTCAAATTTTCAGAAAATTTTCCTGAATATGAAGGGATAAGAAGTATGGTCTTTGAAAATATGGGCAAATTAGAAAGAGGTAACCCAGACGCAACCGCTAAAGCTGTCTTACAGTTAGTAGATACGAAAGAGCCGCCACTACGAATGTTTTTAGGCAGTCATAATTTAGAAGAAATTCGCCAGACATATTCAGATCGTATAAAAGTGTGGGAAGAATGGCAGGATGTAGCTGCTGCCGCTCAGGGATAAATAAAATAAATTTAAGCAACAGATAGATTCTGTTGCTTTTTAATTTTCTTAATTTGTAGTATCAAAAAAATGTCATGGCAAAAAATAATACCACTCCACGTAAATTTGCATCTCTTGCAGAGGGTTTAAAAGCTTTTGGAGGACCGCCTCCGCAACATCCTTTAATTACGGTAATGAATGGCATAGATTCGAACACAGTTTTTAATCCTCCAACAGAAAGTCATGTTTTAAGCTATTATAAGATAGCGTTTCGTCCTAATATTGGAGGTTTACTTCGATATGGACAAACCCATTTTGATTACAATGAAGGGGGACTTTTTTTTGCATCTCCTAATCAGATTTTGGCGCCCAACGAAAATGAATCTAATCAACCGGCATGCAGTGGGAGAGAAGTGGCAGTTTTGATGCATCCGGATTTTTTACTGAATTCTCCCTTGTCTGCAAAAATCAAAAAATATGAATTCTTCTCTTATTCTGTAAATGAAGCGTTGCATTTATCTGAAAAGGAAAAAGAAGTTATTTTAAGCCTTTTAAGAAACATCGAAGAAGAATTAGGAAATAGAATTGATGAATTAAGCCAGGAGGTTGTTTTGGCACAGATTGAGTTGTTATTAAACTATGCGCAACGATTTTATAAACGTCAATTTATTACACGTAAAACGATAAACAGTACGCTGCTACAAAAATTTGAACAGTTATTAAATGACCATTTTGATGATGAAAAAAAATCGTATCAGGGAATTCCAACGGTACAAAATTTAGCAGATAGTTTAGCTATATCTCCAGGTTATCTTAGTGATATGCTTCGAACTTTGACTGGACAAAATGCGCAGCAGCATATTCACGACAAACTGATTGAAAAAGCCAAAGAAAAACTTTCCAATACTAATTTATCAGTCTCAGAAATTGCCTATGAATTGGGTTTTGAACATCTTCAAAGCTTTAGTAAATTGTTTAGAAATAAAACAAACGAAACACCATTAAAGTTTAGGGCAAGGTTTAATTAAGATAAAAAATAACGGATTATAAAGTAAGCTATAATCCGTTTTTAAAATAAAGTATTCTGATTTATGAATTACCATAAAGGTTTGATTCTCCTCCATCAATTGCAATAGTTTGCCCATTTACATATTGGCATTCATCACTAAGCAGAAAAGCTACAAGATTACCAACATCTTCAGGTTTACCTAAATGTCTTGTAGGATTTCTTTGTGCGTAGGTTGTTTCAGCTGCTTTTGGGTCGGCCGGATTTACCTGTTTAAAAGCTTCGGCGACCATTGGAGTCAGGATAGCTCCAGGTGCAATTGCATTGGTATATATTCCATCTTTACCATATTCTATAGCTGCATTTTTAGTCATACCTGAAACGGCATGTTTACTTGCAACATACGGCATCTGGTTGACAACACCTCTGATTCCGCCTACAGATGCTACGTTTACAATTTTTCCTCCGCCGTTTTTCTGCATTACAGGGATCACATATTTTAGGCCGTAATACACACCCATAAGATTGATGTCAATTACTTTTTTAAACACGTTAATGTCATAGTCAACCAGTGATGCCTGTTTTCCTTCGATACCTGCATTATTGTAGAATCCGTCGATACGGTCAAACTCTTCTACTGTTTTGTCTACATAATTTTTGACTGCCTGTTCATCTGACACGTCCGCAATTATAGTGATAATTTTTACGTTTGGTGCAACTGAAAGAATTTCCGTTTTTGCTTTTTCGAGCGCTTCGGCATTGTAATCTACAATAGCCAGGTTGGCTCCTTTTATTGCTACGGCTTTACTTGCTGCAAGTCCAAGACCCATAGCTGCTCCCGTAATGATAATTGTTTTGTCTTTAAAAATGCTCATGATATATATTATTAAATGTATTACTTGAAAAAATATTCATTTTAGAATTCTATGTATTAACTCATTCCCCTCCATACCATTTCAAAGCAGTCATCAATGAGCTGCTGGCTTAACGGAAATAATTTTTGAATGACGCCTGTAGCGCAGGAGCGAACCGCACCATCAAAAAAGCTGATAAGGACAATAGCATCGAGTGCTTTTATAATTCCTTCGTTCTGCCCTTTTTCTAAAAGATCGTACAGCGTTTTATTCTGTTTTTTATACTCTGCCAGTTGTTTTGAGAAATTTAGCTGTATGTAACCCGACTGTTGGTACTGGTCGATAAATACTGTTTCATTATAGTTCTTTAATCTATAATGGAGCATATTGATATAAATTTTCTTAAGCGATTGCTTTATTGGTACATTAATATCAAAGTCACAATACATTGCCTGTGTCATTTTATCCTCTACAGCTGCATAGGCCAATTGTACTACCTCTTCTTTATTTTTGAAATAGATGTACAAGGTTCCGGCGGCAATTCCGGCTGTTTTGCTTATGCCAGAAATGGTAACGCTCGCTAATCCCTGTTTGCCTGTAAGTACAAATACAGACTTTAAAATTTTCTCTCTCTTATCCTGATCTAAAGGTCTCATACAGTAAATTTAAATGAAAAAATATTCATTTAAACATAAATTTGCAAATTATAACTTTTATTTAAGGGAATTTGTTGTGTCATATTAGATGGTAAAATCAGTTCCCAAATAGAGCTTTTTGTAAAATAGATTGGATTATAGTGTATAAAATCTTAAATTCAAGGTGTCAATAATGTAATTATGAATGGTAATCTTATATTATAAAAAAAATGGATAGACGGAAATTTGTAACTCAGTCAACATTGGCGGTAACTGCGGCAGCTTTTTGTGTCTCATTGCCATCATTTGGAAATTTTTTAAATACAACTGTTATGAAAGAAAACGATATTAAAAACAAACGTTACCGTCCGCTAACTGTTTCAGGATTAGGAGGTGTTGCTGCAGGAAACGGTTTTCATGAAAATCCCGACGCAAGTGTTACCGCAGCACTGGAAGCAGCATGGAACAGTGGTGTTCGACACTTTGATACTTCACCCTGGTATGGACTCGGATTAAGTGAGCGTCGTTTCGGGCATTTTCTTAGAAACAAGAAACGCGAAGAATTTACCCTTTCTACAAAAGTAGGGCGTTTGCTTACTCCAGACAAAGATTTTAAACTTGAAAAGGGTTTATGGAAGGGCAAACTTAATTTTTCATACCGCTATGATTATTCGGCAGCCGGAGTGAGACGAAGCATTGAAGACAGTTTACAGCGTTTAGGACTTCCTTATCTTGATATTGTGTACATCCACGACTTGTCTCCGGATAATGAGGACATGAAAGAAAACTGGGTTAAATATTTTGATGAAGCAATGAAGGGCGCGATTCCGGAACTTACTAAAATGCGCGAAGAAGGCATTATAAAAGCCTGGGGATTTGGTGTAAACACTTTAGAACCAGCATTGAAAGCGATTGAACAAGCAGATCCTGATATTTTTCTTTCTGCAACGCAATACTCGCTTATCAAACATGAAGATGCATTGAACAAGTTATTTCCGGTTTGTGAAAAAAGAGATATATCAATAGTGGTTGGTGCACCTCTAAATGCAGGTTTTCTGGCCGGTGTAGAACGATACGACTATTCTGGAAAATTCCCTGATGGTGTAATTGAAAAAAGGAAGAAATTACTTGCTGTAACCAAGAAACATGGTGTTGATCTTCGTACGGCAGCACTTCAGTTTTCGGCAGCGCCAAAAGTAGTTTCGGGCGTTATTCCCGGTGCATGGAATCCTGAACAGGTAACTGCTAATGCTGAGTCTTTTAAGGCTTCAATTCCTAAAGCATTTTGGGAAGAGCTTAAACACGAAAAACTTATTGCCGAAAATGCTCCGGTTCCAGGGGATAAATAACATTCTACATTTTATACAATTTTCTCATTGGAACTTTCTCAAATATAATAGGTGTCTGCTCCCAGGCATCTATTTTTTTGATTTTAAATAGAACATGAAAAGACTTATTGTCCTGATTCATTATTAAAGTCATCTAACTTAGGAGTGTGCTTAATTTAACACAAAGTTAAATTAACTTTTTAGGTATTTTTTCTGTGTTAGTTTTCATTTGCTTTTTTAATGTATCATGGAAAAAGATCTTTTGAAAATGCCGGACGAAGAACTTCAGAAATTAATTTTTGAGGGAAACGATGCTGCATTTTCAATTATTTTTAACCGGTATTGGAAAAGGCTGTACCTGTATGCTTTTAAAATTTATAAAGACGAAGCAGTTTGCGAAGACATGATTCAGGAAATCTTTATAAGCCTTTGGAAAAACGCGTCGAGCACAGTGATACTCAATCTTGAAGCTTATCTTTTAAGAGCAGTAAAATATAAAATTGCGAATCAAATTAGAAACCTGAAATTTGACCGCCAGCATACTGAAATACTGGAAAGTATTCCAGATCCAAATCTCACCTTAAATGATCTGGAATATGTTGATTTTGAGAAAAATATCAACGATCAGATTAATAAATTAACTCCCAAATGCCGCGAAGTTTTTCTGCTAAGCCGAATTGATCATTTTTCAAATGCTGAAATTGCAGCAAAACTTAATCTTTCAATTCATACTGTAGAAAAACATATTAGCAATGCTCTTAAGCAGCTTCGTGTAAACAGCTCGTCTTATAATTATCTTCTTTTTTACTGGGCAGCGTTCTTTTGTGTTAACTAAAAAACACTGGTTTTAAGAAAACGTTAAGCCTGCATTTTCGACTACTTGTTCGATTCAAAAAATGTGACTTGTTTATAAAAGCACATATTTTGAAAAAAGAAATCTTTTTGCAGCTGGCAAAAAAATACGAAGAAGGTACTTGTACACCTGAAGAAAAAGTAGCCGTTGAGGCATTTTTCGATAAGATGCAGGATCAGTCATCCGATTTAGAAAATAAACTATCTGATGAGAAAGGTGCTGTAATTCTAAATAGGATATTATTAGAATTGGAGGTTAAGCCAAAAAAAGATCCATTCAAAAAAGTTTTAAAAGTTGCTGCGGTTTTAGTTATAGGACTTACAATCTCTTTTTCTGCAGCGAAGTTTGTTTTCAGGCCTGCAGCAATTACTCAGGTTACCGCAAAAGGAGAAAAGAAAGAGATTTTTCTGGAAGACGGAAGCGTCGTGGTTTTAAACTCCAACAGTAGTGTTACTTATCCGGAAGAATTTGAAACAACAAGAAATATTAAACTGCAAGGGCAGGCTTATTTTAAAGTTTTTAGAGATGTAAAACGACCTTTTGTTGTTCAGACACACGATGTAAAGGTGAGGGTTTTAGGAACTTCATTTGATATCAATTCTTATCATCATCATGACACTAAAGTAAGTGTTATTACCGGAAAAGTTGAAGTCAGTTCACCAACTGGAAAAAAAGTACAGATTACTAAAAATCAGCAGGCAGATTTGATGAATAACTCTGATTTTCATATTTCTACAGAAAAAAGTGACGACAAAATTGCCTGGATCAGCAATACCATCATACTTAAAAACACGAAGCTTTCTGAAACGGTTAAAATCATAGAAAACTGGTACAATGTAAATATTGTGATTGAAGATCAGGAACTTAATGATCTTACAATTTCAGGAAAATTTAAAGACGAAAAATTGGACAATGTATTAGAAAGTATCGCTTATCTGAAACAGCTAAAAATAAATTACACAACTAAAAACCAGATCACTATAAGAAAAAAGACGCCATACAAACAGTAAAAACAAACCCGCCTCCGGTGCAACGGAAACGGGCATTTTAAAACAGACTAAAAATAAAATTATAGCCTAATAGTAATGAACACGAAACTACAATTTTTTTTCAATAAGTGTATAAAGATGAAAAATCTTTACTTAATGATTTTATTAATTTTTTCCTTTAATGGATTTGCCTCAGGGCAGTCGGCTAAAGACGTACAAATAAGCCTTAATCTGAAGGATGCTACCATAACAGAGTTCTTCAAAGCAGTGGAACAGAAAACCACTTTTACTTTCGTATTTGATGAAAAGATCTCCGGAACTTCTCAGCGTATTTCAATCTTTGCAGAAAAAGAAAGTCTTGATGGCGTGCTTACTAAAATAGCGGTCAAAACAGGATTATCTTTTAGAAAACTAAATAATACTATTACTGTGACTCAAAATCTTCGCGCACAGATGAATGTTCGCGGAAAAGTGTTGGACGAGGACGGTATGCCGATGCCGGGAGTGACCATCCTTGAAAAAGGAACAAAAACGAGCACCATGACAGACATGGAAGGTAATTTTAGTTTTGCCGTGAATTCGTCAGCAGCCCTTGTAATTTCTTATATGGGATACATTTCACAAGAAGTTGCTGCAGGCAGTAATTTTATGACAGTTGTAATGAAATTAAGTACCAGCGAGCTTAATGAAGTTGTGGTAACCGCCTTAGGAATCAAAAGGGAAGAAAAACGATTGGGATTTTCGCAGCAGACCATCAAATCTGAAAACCTGTCGCAGGGAAGACCTAATAACTGGTCGTCGGGACTGAAAGGTAAAGTGGCCGGATTGAGTATTACCTCTACTGGTTCCGGACCATTAAACTCGCAGCAGATTACCCTTAGAGGTAACAGGTCATTAAGTCCAAAAGGGAATTATGCTCTTATTGTGGTAGATGGTGTTCCCGTTAATGCAGAGATGACAACATCTGGTTCTACAAGCGCTTATATGGGTGAAGATTCTCCAATTGATTACGGAAATGGAATTTCAGATCTTAACCTGGATGATATCGATTCGGTAACAGTGCTTAAAGGTGCAGGTGCAACTGCTCTCTACGGAAGCCGTGCAGCAAACGGTGCATTGATTATTACCACAAAATCAGGTAAGAAAAACAAAGGTCTCGGGATATCTTTCAATACTGGGGCCACATTTGACAAAATCCAGAGATGGCCTGATTATCAATACAGCTATGGGCAGGGGACAGGAAATTCGCCGGATGCATCGGGTAACCAATATTATTCTTATGGAAATTCTGCTGACGGAACTTCCACAAGCGGTACCAGCAGTGCCTGGGGACCTGCTTTTACGGGTCAGAATTTCTACCAATATGATCCCGTTCTCGAAGGTCAGTCTGCGCAAAGAACACCTTGGCAGTCTTATCGGGATAACCGTAAGGATTTTTGGAGAACGGGTGTAACATTAAATAATAATATTTCAATTCAGGGAGGTGACAACAAGGGATCAATGCGTCTTTCTGTTGGAAACCAAAAGAACGAATGGATTATGCCTAATACTGGTTTTGAAAGAGTTACGGCGGCTGTCAATGCCAACTATCAGGTATCTGATAAAATTAAACTGGGATCGGCCATAAATTACAATACAAGAAATAGTGATAATCTGCCTTCGACTGGTTACAATAACGGATCTATAGCTTATTTTATGATTTTTCAGCAACCCAATATCGATTTGGACTGGTACCGCCCAATATGGGAGAAAGGCAAAGAGCAGATTCAGCAGCTGCACCCTTTCAGTTCTTTCATAGACAATCCCTACTTAATTGCTTATGAAGCAACTAATACACTAGACAGTGATCAGATTGTGGGTAATATTTTTGCCAATATTACGCTGTCGCCAAATTTGGATTTGATGCTTCGTTCTTCAATGAATACGTACAATCAGACCCGAGAGCAAAAAAGACCTTACAGTATCAACAGATATGCTAAAGGATTTTATGAAAGACAGGATGTTTTTAAACAGGAAATCAATTCCGATTTTTTGCTTTCTTATAAAAAAGACTTTGGAAGTAAATTCTCGCTTGCGGCTTCAGCGGGAGGAAACGCCATGAATTATAAATACAGAAGAACAGAGGCTGAGGTGACCGGTTTGGTTGTGCCTGGAGTTTACAAACTTTCAAATGGTTCAAGCGCACCAATTCTGACTTTGGGTGATGCCTATAAAAAAATGAGCAGTTTATATGGTTTGGTATCTGTCTCTTATGGAGAAATGCTTTTTGTTGATATTACAGGAAGAAACGACTGGACCAGCACACTCCCGGTCGAAAACAATTCCTTCTTTTATCCGTCAATAAATACAAGTGTCGTTATTTCTGAAATGTTTGCACTTCCAAAATCTATTGATTTTATAAAATACCGACTTTCTTTTGCTCAGGTAGGAAATGATACAGAACCGTATAAAACGCAGAAATATTATGGACAAAGTGCTTTTCCAAGCTCTGCCCAGACTTTAACGGTTTTATATAATGATCATTTCAAACCTGAAATAACCACGAGTTTTGAGACTGGTTTTGAAATTAGAATGTTTAAAAACCGACTTACAGCAGACGCAACGGTCTATGAGAGTGTAACCAAAAACCAGATTATTGATATTCCGATGGATTTTTCGACAGGTTACAGCGGAGCAGTTTTAAATGGAGGAAAAGTGAGAAACCGTGGCGTTGAGCTTACTCTTGGCGGAAAGATTATTGATGGTGAGAATTTTAAATGGAATTCAACTGTGAACTGGTCACGCAATTGGAATAGTGTAATGGAACTTCCGGAAGGAATCGATGGACAGCAGATTATAGGCACCGGAGGAACAGCTTCAATTATTGCAAAAGTAGGAGGAACAACCAGCGCTATTTATGGTTTTGGATTTGTGAGATCTCCTGACGGACAGATTGTATATGACAATGCAGGACTTCCCGCATATCCTGAGGAAATACAATATATTGGTGATGCAAGTCCGGACTGGAAAGCAGGTTTTACCAACAGTTTTTCTATCGGAAATTTCACTATGAATGTAACTGTTGACGGTCAATATGGCGGAATTATTTATTCGCAAACCCACCATAAGCTTGCGGAGCAGGGTAAATTAAATTCTAACGAAATGGGAAGAAAGGACGGCTTTATAATAGGAGACGGTGTGGTGCAAAATGCAGATGGATCCTATTCTCCAAATGCCAAGCAGGTGGCTACAGCAGACTGGTATGTTCGTTATTACCGAAGAGCCAATATCGAATCCAATTCTTTTGACGCTTCTTTTGCAAAACTACGCGAAGTCAGCCTTCAATATAATCTGCCAAAAAGATGGCTGAAAAATACTGGACTTCAGTCGCTGCAGTTTTCAATTTTCGGAAGAGATTTAGCGACTATCTCAGATTTCCCAATTTATGATCCTGAAACGGCAGCCCTAAACGGAGATACCATTTTGCCAGGTATAGAAATGGGGCAGATGCCATCACCGGCTACCTATGGTTTTAATTTAAGTTTGACTTTATAATAAGACAATGAAAAAGATAAAAATTACAGCAGTAATCCTATTGCTAACAGGAATTACTATTTCCTGCACAGGAAGTTATGAAGAGCTTAACGAGAATCCTAATCTTATTACAGAAATAAGCCCAGGTACGTTGCTTAATCCGGTTATTTATGGAATTGCTTCACAAAATGCAACGCAAAGTGTGGATGTTACTTTCAATTTAATGCAGGTTTCACTTCCATTCCCAAGTATCACTGGCGGTTTGCATCGTTATGATGTGAGCAATAATATTGGTAATTCGGCATGGAATAATTACTACAAATGGCTCAACAATATTAGAGAAATGCGTTTGGCGGCAATAAAAGCTGGAGACGGCAATTATGAAGCAGTAGCACTAACGCTTAATGCCTTGGTTTATGCGAATTTAACAGATCTATTTGGTCCGGTTCCCATGACTGAAGCAGCTCGTGGTGAAGATGGTATATTATATCCTAAATATGACAAACAAGAGTTTATTTACGAGACGCTTCTGGCTGATTTGGAAAGAGCCAATACGCTTTACGATACCAGTAAACCAATGATTTATACAGAAGATATTTTATTCCAGAACAATGTAAGTAAATGGAAAAAGTTTACTAATTCTTTATTAATGAGATTGCTGTTAAGAGTTTCAAACAGAACCGAAACGGGTGCTTTTGTAAAACTGGCTAATATGGCTGATCATCCTGAAGTTTATCCTGTTTTTACCAATACTGCTGAAAGTGCTATTTTAAAAATAACAGGTGTTGCTCCTAATGTTTCTCCATGGGGGCGACCTCAGGATTTTAACTTAAATATAAAAATGGCTTCCTTTTTTATCGACAATTTAAATACGCTTGAAGATCCCCGAAGAGCCATAATTGCAACAGGAGCTACAGCTTTGGCTACCAATGCTCCAATCGGATTTAAAGGAATTGCAAGTGCCTACGCCGGTTCTGATTCTCAATTTAAATACAATGCCTCGACTTTAGTTAAGGAGCAGGCACAAAATCCGATGCAGATCTTCATTTTGACTTATGCCGAGGTTGAATTTATCAAGGCAGAATTAGCGCAAAGAGGTCTCATCACAGATGCGGCAGGGCACTACGAAAAAGGTGTGAGGGCAGCAATAGAACAAGTGAAAGCCACAACGCCCGCCACTTACTTTAATAAACCCGAAGCACAGTATAACGGAACTTTAGAAAGAATTATGCTGCAGAAATATTACGCTTTGTATTTTACCGATTATCAGCAGTGGTTCGAATACCGCAGGACGGGATTTCCTGTATTACCAACCACAACGGCAATGCTAAACGGAGGAGTAATGCCTTCAAGATTTACATACCCGGACAATCAGCAAATTAAAAATAATCAAAATTATTTAGAAGCAGTTCAGATGGTAGGAGGTGATAATATCAATACCAAAGTTTGGTGGGATAAATAAAATAGACAAGATGAAAAAGATATATATAGTTAACACATTACTGTTCTGCGGATTTTTATCGGCGCAAACAACAGTTAAAGGAGTCGTATTTGAAGATTTAAATCAGAACGGTAAAAAAGATAAAAAAGAAATTGGCGTTGCAAATACTGCAGTGACTAATGGACTCGAAGTGGTCCTGACAGATAAAAAAGGAAATTACGAACTTCCGCTGAAAAATGATGCCATTATTGCGGTAATCAAACCTTCTGGTTATAAAATTCAGGTCAATAAAGACAATCTGCCACAGTTTTTCTATAATCATAAACCAGCTGGTTCTCCTAAAGGTAAGTTTGAAGGAGTTGTTCCGAGTGGAAAACTTCCTGAATCAGTTGATTTTGGACTAATTCCGCAGAAAGAGGAGACCGATTTTACTGCACTTATTTTTGGAGACCCGCAGCCTTATAATTTAGAAGAAGTTGATTTTTTTGCCAGAGGAATTGTTGCCGAAGTCGAAGGTATCAAAAATATTCCATTTGGTTTAAGTATGGGAGATTTGGTTGGAAATGATCTTAGTTTATTTAATCCCTACATTCAGGCAGTAAAAAAAATCGGAATTCCATGGTACAACCTTTTAGGAAACCACGATTTAAATTTTGATGCCAAAGCAGATAATCAGGCCGATGAAACTTATGAAGCACATTTTGGACCGGCTAATTATGCTTTTAATTATGGCAAAGTCCATTTTATAGTACTTGATGATGTTTTGTATCCCGACCCAAGAGATAATGAAGGGTATTGGGGAGGTTTTACAGAAGAACAAATGCAGTTTATAGAAAATGATCTTAAAACAGTACCGAAAGACAATTTAATTGTAATGGCTTTTCATATTCCGATAAGTGAGCCGGATCCTAAAGATGATTCTTTCAGGGATGAAGACCGTCAAAAGTTATTCGAACTTTTAAAAGATTTTCCAAATACGCTCTCACTTTCCGCACATACCCATATGCAGCGCCAGGATTTTTTAGAAAAGAAAGACGGCTGGCTGCAGGATAAACCGCATCACCACTATAATATTGGTACTACTTCAGGAGACTGGTATTCCGGAAAACTGGATGAGAAAGGTATTCCAATATCGGTTATGCGAGACGGAACCCCAAAAGGATATGCCTTTATTCATTTTAATGGAAATAAATATACTGTTGATTATAAAACAGCTGGTAAGCCTGAAAATTACCAAATGAAAGTTTTTACTCCTAAAGTGGTAACCAAAGGCAAGCGCACCAAATCAGGTGTTTTTGTTAATTTTTTCATGGGAAGCAAAAAAGATAAAGTGCTCTACAGAGTCGATCAGGGCGAATGGAAAGAAATGGATTATGTCGAAGTACAAGACCCGTCATATGTTGAATTGGTTTATGAATGGGAATTATCTGAGGTACTTATGCCTGGAAAACGTTCATCAGATCCTGAAAAAAGTACCCACGTATGGAGAGGTAATATCCCTTCGGATCTTGCTATTGGAGAACATGCAATTGAAATTAAAGCCACCGATATGTTTGGTAAAACGCATACCGCAAATGGCAGTTATAGAATAGATAAAGTAAAATAATTTTGAAAAACAAGATGGCAGAAAACAAAAAAATGATCTATGTTTTACTAGCGGTTTTACTGGCATGTTCCTGCAAAAGTCAAAATACAAGTACAGCAAAAAGAGCTATAGAAGTACAGGGGCATAGGGGAGACCGTGGGAATTTTCCAGAGAATTCTATTCCTGCTTTTATCAGCGCAATAAAAAAAGGTGTAGATGTTGTCGAACTGGATGTTGTAATTTCCAGAGATCAGAAAGTTGTAGTTTCTCATGAGCCTTTTATGTCTTCTCAGTATATGCTTGATAGGGAAGGAAAGCCAATTGCAAAGGACAAGGAAAAGAGTTATAATCTTTATGAAATGAATTACGACAGTATCAGAAAGTTTGACGGTGGTTCTGGAGGAAATACCGCTTTTCCGATGCAGCAGAAACAAAGAACATACAAACCATTATTGTCTGAAGTTATCGATAGTGTTGAATTTTATGTTGCCAAAAACAACCTTAAACCTGTCCGGTACAACATTGAAATCAAATCTGAGAAATCTGATTATGATAAAAGACAGCCACAACCTGAACTTTTTACTGATATGGTGATGAAAATCATTCACGAAAAAGGTATTGGGCTCAAAATAAACATTCAGTCCTTTGATCCGGAAGTATTAAATGTAATGCATAAAAGGCATCCCAAAACAAAAATCGCTTATCTGGTTGGAGAAGGAGAAATGTCAAAAAATCTTTCCCTGCTTACTTTTAAACCTGAAATTTATAGTCCGAATTATAAATTGCTAAACAAAACTGAAGTAGACACGCTTCGGCTGATGAAGATTAAAATCATCCCGTGGACTGTTAATGATGATGTAGCAATAGACAATATGATTCAGCTTGCTGTGGATGGAATTATTACAGACTATCCGGAAAGAGTACTAAAAAAATTAGCTAAGTAATGACAAAGCCTTTTCAATAATGAATTAACTAGAATATTTGATAATGAATGGTATAAATTCCAGAGAGCACCGGATTCTTGAAGCAGCATTTGATAAATTTGAAGCGATGTCTTCTGCATTTCCTTATATTATAGAGGAATCCCAGGATGCAGCAATTCGGGAAGGCATGGAATCACTGGAAAAACTATACGAGAAATACAAAATGTTATACACCGAACTCGAAAAATGCATTAGGGATTATGAAGTGAAGAAAAAGAAAGTACGGACAGCAGTAAACAAAGGCAATCGCAAATTAAACGGCATACTGATTAAAAATCCGATTGTGTAAATATTTCAACATTGATAATATTCAAATAAATTATATATGAAACCTCCAGGTATTGATTCTGGAGGTTTTTTTGTTTAAATACTTTTTAGAATAAAATGATATAAATGATGTATTTGTTTTAAAGAGTTGAAAACTCATTAAAACAAATTCTGTATTAAAAATAAAGCCTGGTCATTATGATTTTTTACTCATTAATAGCAAAGATATACCAATACCTACTCCGGCAAATAAAGCTAAGCTGAGGTTTTGTGTCGTTTTTGATGGCGGATTCCCATAAATTCGTAATGGCTCTTTAGAGATTGTCAGAACATTTCCGGCGTCATCCTCTTTATCCTTATTTAGTTTCATTTTTGCCCTGACAGCTGCGGATGCAGAATTAATTACAGTCTTTGGAAATAATCGATACGTATTTGTCAATGCTGCGGAACGAAAATCGGGAAACAAATCTTTTTTTGGATGTTTTGCCAGATCCACCATTTTTGCAGCAGTATCACGCGGATCAGAAGCAAAAAATGGAATTTTCATGTCGAAACCAGAGTATTTTGCTGAATGCAGATTTCCGGTAGAATTTTGTAATTGAGGATACAAATTACAGATATGAATATGCTTGCGGCTGGATATTTCACCCTGAAGGCATTCCATCATGCCTCTGATTCCAAATTTTGAAGCTGAGTACACCGCACTGTAAGGCGCTGGCATATATCCTCCGATAGATATATTATTAATTAAAATACCTTCATTCTGCTTTTTGAAAGTTTTGATGGCGTTATAAGCCCCATGCATATATCCAAATAAATTAGTTTTGAGGACCTGCTGGTGAATTTCCAATGGAATTTCTTCAAATTTTCCACTAGCCATCACTCCGGCGTTATTTACCCAGATATCAATTTTTCCGCTAATAGCCATAGCTTCCTCAGCCACCTTTTCAACATCTTCGGCAATTGACATATCGGCAGATATCCCAATAACAGAAACATTTAAAGCCCGGCAATATTCTACTGCCTGATTGATGCCTTCCTGACCTCTTGCCACTAAAATCATATTGCATCCTTCAATTGCAAAGGCTTCTGCAGCTGCCCGGCCAACGCCGCTGCTGGCACCGGTTATAACAACAGTTTTTCCTTTAAGACTGTTGCTGAAAATTTTATTGTCTTTCATAATTTTAGATTTACATTAATATAAGTTACTAATAATAACTTTTACTGCGATGTTATTTAAGACAATTTTAATTTTCAAACTCCTTAAAATGATAGATTTAAGAATAATTTTCAGAAATATTAATAGAAAAAATGAAATATGCATTTAAGAATTCGCAAAAAAAATCTTACTCAGAATATTGATGTGTAAAAAATTAAGATGAATGGCTTGCATATGATAACGAAATGCATTTTTTTTAAATAATTACTGGTTTTTACTAAACAAAGGGATAATTTTGCATATATTAAACAATTGAAATTTAGAAACTTAAAAAATTTACAATAGTTCGATATATACCCAGAACAGTCATTTTAATGACATTGTAGATAAATACTAACTGAAGATAATATCCTAAAATTTACAACATGTGCTTTGGTAATTTCAAGTGAGTTTTCAGCGTAATGTACTATCCTAAAAAGGAAGAATTTTTTGCATTTAGTATTTCTATTCACGCAAAAATCACTAAAATGTGGCCATTCAACAGTATAAGATTCTATTGCAAGTAGAACAAATTGAAAAAAAATAAATTTAAAAAAATTACAAAATATGATAAATATTGAATAACAAACGCATATAATTTTGCGTTGTTTAGTTTTATGCCCAACTGTCGACCTGTAATCTCCCCAGATAATATAAGCCGAATATTATGATAATAACCTACTTTACCTCCGATAAAAGATGTAACTTAAAGCATATATTATGCTTAATTGTTATTTTTTCAACATTTACTCAATTAGCCCATGCTCAGTGTGCTACGCCTGTCTTAGGTTGCCCAAGAACTGACCTGTCGAATTTTGGTAGTGATTCAAATAATGACTTTACCACTATAGAATACGATAATTTTGTTTCTAGTTTTCACAGCACAATTGTAAGAACGTCAAATGGTTCTTTACAGGCTTGGGGAGAAAAAATTGCAAATAATGGTACTACCGATATATTAGCACCTTTAACGATAAATGCAGCAAACTTTCCAGCATTAACCGGTATTCCTTTAAAGGCGGCTTTGGGAAGCAATTCTACTGGTAATATACAGGGTATAATTCTGGCAACCGATGGTCTTTATGCATGGTCTAAAGAAGGTGTCGTTATTAGCTCTGCGATTACCTCAGGCACAGCTTTTCAAAAACTGACCATAAATGGTAACTCAAATGGTCTCCCTACTGGTGTAGGTCCCCAAGATGTTAAAATGATGTTTGCAACTTACAAGACATTAGCAATAACAACTTGCAGTGGAGAAGTGTGGGTACTTTCACAAACACCAACTGTACGAGGAAATGGAGGAACGGGAAATGCCTTAACTTGGTATAGAGTAACTACTACGGCTACAGGAAATCCTTTTTTAACGGACATCGTTGTCTGTAGAGGAAATATGGATGGACTTATGGCATTGAAGTCAGACGGTACTGTATATGTTTGGGGAAATAATGTATTACTGGGAAATAACTCAGCTGTCATTCCACGTCAGGCTAGAGCAGTACAGATGACACTGCCTGACAATAAAACTCCAAAAATGATTAGTTCCACAGGAAACGTCACAGCAAGATCGTACTATATTTTAGCAACAGACGGTAACCTATATGGTCTGGGTGAAAATTCTAATAGCGAGCTTGGAGATTGGACAGCCACTGACAGATTATCATGGGTGCAACCCAGGTATACTTCAGCGACCGGTCCTGTGATGAATGATATTAAATGGTTCAGCGCGCAGGAACATGATAGTCAATATGGTGCTATAAATGTAATTAACAACAGTAAAACTATTTACGCATTTGGTAATAATGGGTTATTACTTGGAAGTCCTGGTGGTAATTCTAATCCGGCCATTCCTAATGGTCTAAATAGCCGAGATCAAATTCTGGCTGTAGAAACCGGGGGGCACACGTCAATGATTGTTAAAAATTGTGAAGCAAAATTTGGATATGTCGGTCATAGATACAATGGCAGCATGGGTGATGGTACTAATACTGATACCAATGAAATAAATTATACTTTTGCAACAGCTACAGTACAAATATGTGGTGTCGAATCACTTCCTATCATTCAGCCTTTTACTTCAGGTGCGGGACCAGGCATGAAATATTGTGTTGGTGATCCTGTTTTATTAGATCCAACTCCTGCAGGAGGTAGATTAACTATACGCAGCGGTCCGGGAAACCTGACAGGAAATACGCTAAATTTTACTGCAGAAGGTACTGTTGTGGTTCAATATTTAGTAACTACTGCTTGTGGTGGTACGACATTAGTGTCAAAAAGTTTTGATACTGCAATTTGTCCGTTGGATTTGGAGGTAATAAAAACAGTAGATAATCTAAATCCCAGTACAGGAAGCACTAGTGTTTTTACAATAACTGCAAAAAACAATGGTCCCTACAAAGCTACCAGAGTAACTGTAAATGATATGCTTCCATCTGGTTATACCTTTGTTAGCGCAAGTCCTTCTACAGGTACATGGTCATCACCAAACTGGAATATTGGAAACCTTTCCAACCAAGGGACTGGAACATTGACAATTGTTGCAACTGTTAACGCTTCAGGAGAATATGCTAATACGGCTACCATTACCGGAAATGAGCCTGACACTAATAGTGCAAATAATACATCAACTGCTACACCTTCCATTCAAAGCAATCTTGCGGTAACGAAAACCATTAGTAATGCCACGCCAAATTTTGGAGATAGTATTACATTTACCATTACTGCTTCCAACGCTGGACCAAGCGCTGCAACTGGGGTTTCGGTAACAGATGTTCTGCCTACTGGTTATACTTTTATCAGCGCCACGCCGTCAACAGGAACCTGGTCGTCATCTAACTGGTTTATTGGTGATCTTGCCAACGGAGCCCGTGTTACTCTTACTATAGTAGCAACAGTAAACGCTACGGGTTCTTATAATAATACAGCTAGTATAAGTGGAAAAGAAAATGATCCAAATCTGGCAGATAATTTGAGTTCAGTCAATGCAAATATAAATCATGCACCAGTTGCAATTGACGATATTTATACTGTTGCAGAAGATACGACTCTCATATTGAATCTATTAAATCTTGATTCAGATTCTGATGGAGACAAATTGACTGTTACGTCAATAAACGGAGTTATTTTATCAGGTACAACTCAGGTAATCCCTGTACCAAACGGAACGGTAAATATATCAGCCAGTGGAATAATTACTTTTACACCGGATCCTGATTTTAATTCAATTACTGCTATTATTATTCCTTATGTGATTAGCGATGGAAAAGGCGGCAATGCCACTGCAAAACAGATTATCACGGTTACGCCTGTCAATGAAAATCCGGTTGCAGTTGATGATGTAAATGCGGCAATTTTATCTACCTCGGGACCAACAGCTATAAATAAATTAACTGCAACGGATGTTGATGGAACTATTGCAGGTTATATAATCGTAAGCCTTCCGGCTTATGGTACTTTGGCATTGTCAGGTGTTCCACTAACTGTAAACCAAGTATTAACACCAGCAGAAGCAACAATGCTTACTTACGATCCTGTCGGAACATTTACAGGAAACGATAGTTTTGCATTTACTGCAACTGATAATGAAGATGATATTGATGCCAGTCCTGCAATAATAACACTGGTAATTACCAAAGCATTATTAGAAGCAGTACAAGATCCGCTAACATTGGCAGATGGAATTAACGGCTCGCTGCAAGTAATTAATGTTTTGGATAACGACAAAATAAACGGAAATCCTGTGAATGCGGCAGATTTGATACTAAAAGGCATTGGTGTGCCCGCGGGAATTATTCTTAATTCCGACGGAACAATTGATGTAGCGCCAGGTACACAAGCAGGAAATCATGTATTCACTTATGAGATATGCGAAATTGCCAATTTATCTAATTGTGCAACTGCAACAGTAAGAGTTTATGTGGAAATTCCAGCCATAGCACTAGTTAAAACAGTTGCATTGAATGATAGTAATGGAAATGGATATGCTGAGCCCGGAGAAACTTTAACCTATAATTTTGAGATAACAAATACTGGAAACGCCGGGCTTGAAAACATAATGGTTACTGATCCTTTAACAGGAATTGTTTTGAATGGAGGACCAATCAATTTGTCTGCTGGTCAAAGCGATACATCTTCGATTACCGGAACATACACTTTAACGCAGCAGGATCTGAATGCAGGAACTATAAGCAATCAGGCAACAGTAGAAGGAATTACTAAAAGTGGAATCGCTGTAACCGACAAATCAGATTTTAGCGCTATTAATGGTGACAATCCAACTGTTTTAGAACTAGGCGATTGTTTGATCAAAATCTTTAACGCTGTTTCTGCAAACGGAGATGAAAAGAATTCGAGATTCTTTATACAAGGTTTAGAATGTTATCCAGAAAATACAGTACAGATTTACGATCGTTCAGGAATTTTAGTATTTGAAAGAGATCATTATAATAACAACGATATTGCCTTCAGAGGACTAAAAGATGAACCTGGAACTATTAAAGACTCAAACGGGTTACCTGAGGGCACTTATTTTTATATCGTAAGATTTAAAGACAAGCGATCTAATCCACATAAAATGGCAGGATATCTGTACCTCACTAAGTAATACGCTATAAAAATGACTGGCTTAGTAAAGCCAGGATACTATTAAAATAAATATAATGAAAAAATTATTTTTAATTTTATTATTTTGTTCAGTTGAAGGTTTTGCTCAGCAAGATGCGCAGTTTACACAATATATGTATAATACCATTACTATAAACCCTGCTTATGCTGGTTCCAGAGGTGTTATGAGTATTTTTGGACTTTACCGTACACAATGGGTTGGGTTGGATGGAGCGCCCGAAACAAGCAGTTTTTCTATAAATACTCCGGTAGGGGAAAATGTTGGATTAGGAGTTTCATTAATAAATGACAAAATTGGTCCTACTAGTGAAAATAATTTGGCGGCTGATTTTTCATACACCATTCCGGCATCGGAAACAGCCAGGCTTTCTTTTGGTATAAAAGGATCAGCAAATTTATTTACACTTGATCCAGCTAAATTAACACCGGAAGATCAGGGAGATCCGCAATTTCAGGATTTAAGAAATAAGTTTACTCCTAATATTGGGGCAGGTATTTACTGGCATACTGATAAGGCTTATGTAGGTTTATCAGTTCCCAATTTCATTCAGACCAATCGTTACGATGATAATGATGTTGCGATTTATAAAGACCAAATCCACTATTATTTCATTGCCGGTTATGTATTTAATTTAGATGCTTATGAAACGATAAAATTCAAACCAGCCACATTAATCAAAATGGTGGAGGGTTCACCTTTGCAAATAGATGCTTCTGCTAACTTTATGTTCAATGATAAATTCGTTATTGGCGTTGCTTACAGATGGAATGCTTCTGTAAGTGCATTGGCTGGATTTCAGATAACAGAAGGTTTATATCTTGGATATGCTTACGATCTTGAAACCACCCAATTAGTCAAATATAATTCAGGGTCGCACGAGATCTTCCTGCGTTTTGAATTCTTAAATAAAAACGCAGGTATAATTTCACCCAGATTTTTCTAATAAAATGCTAAAATCATAGGTAATGCTGATAGGTAGAATTAATCTATTTTATCTGAATTATAGTAGAAACGATATTGCTTTTTATTTGATTTTTTTCATCTGGCTGTGAGCCGCCAATGGCAAGTTTAACCTTACCTTCATACTGTTGTAAATTTCCATCAGCAGTAACATAAGACAGGTCTTCAGGAGAAAGAGTAAAGGTAATGGTCTTGCTTTCGCCCGGTTTTAAATTAAGGCGTTCAAATCCCTTTAGACTTTTTAGAGGCGCTTTTATAGACGGATTTTGGTTGACAATATACAATTGGGCAACTTCTTCACCCTCTGTTTTGCCGCTATTGGTTATTTTTACAGAGACCGGAACTGATTCATTCTTTTTTATTTTAGAAGGAATCGTTAACGAATCATATTTAAAGGAAGTATAGCTCAAACCATATCCAAAACCATAAAGTGTACTCCCCGTGAAATAGCGATAGGTTTTATTATCCATGCTGTAATCGACAAAAGCGGGCAAGTCTGAATCGCTTTTGTAAAAAGTAACAGGCAGTCTACCCGCCGGATTATAATCTCCAAACAGAATATCGGCGACAGCTGTTCCTGCCGCCTGACCTCCGTACCACGCATTCAGCACTGCCGGAATATTTTCTGCTTCCCACGGAATAGCGATTGCACTTCCGGTCATCATCACGAAAACAACTGGTTTTCCTAAAGTTTTTAGTGCTTTCATCAGTCGCGTTTGTACTTCCGGAAGCAGGATAGAGGTACGGTCACCGCCTGCAAAACCCAGAAAATTAACTGGCATTTCTTCACCTTCAAGTTGAGGTGATATACCGCCAACAAAAATAAAGGCATCTGCATCTTTGTGCCGATCTGTTAATTTCGTAAAATCAGTTTTTACAAAATTTCCGGTATGCAAGGCTACATTTGCTTTTCCTTCGCCCTGCCAATATTCTAAAACTATCTTATAAACTGTATTTTTTTTAGCAATTAATTGAAATGTTTTTTCTCCCCATCTGTTTTTTTTCCACGCATTTACCACTTCTTTTCCATCAATTAAAAAACGATAGCCATCGTCTGCGCTGAGTTCGAATGTAATATAACCGTCTTTGTCTGCAGTAAAGTTTGTGGTATAACGTGCAGAAAAATGATTTGCCTTAAGGTTTTTAACCACAACTTCACCTTCCTGCCAAAAGTTATTAATTTCCGGTTCAATTCTTACTTCGGCAGGTTTTCCGGTCAACTCAACATTATCAAAATATTCCGCTTTAAAACCAGGTTTTCCTTCGTAATGGTACTGATTTTTAAGATTTTTATATACCAATAAAGTATCATTGGTAAAATTAATTGCCTGTTCATAAACAACTTCTGTACTATTGCCCAATTTTTCTTTAATGCCATTTAAAACCGTGGTCAATTTGCTTGGAGTTCCATTATAATTACCTAATATGGAGATAGGATTATCTGCATTGGGTCCAAGTAGCACAATCTTTTTCAACTTTTTACTTAACGGAAGGATATCTTTTTCATTGCGTAACAGAACCATTGATTGTCTTGCCATTTTTAACGCATGTTGGCTATGCTCAGGACTCTCCAGAACAGAAGCAGGCGTTTGAGCATATTTAACCATTGCCACAGGATCAAACATTCCGAGTCTGAATCGGATCATAAAAAGCCTTTTAACCGAAATGTCAATTTGTTTTTCACTAATTTTTCCATTTTTTACAGCCTGAACCAAAGCTTTGTAAGCATCAGTACCGCAGTCGATATCAGTACCATGAAAAACAGCATCTGCAGAAGCTGATTCGGCATCAGAATGCGTTTTATGATTCTTGAAAAAGTCATCAATTGCCCAACAATCTGAGGTTACGTAACCATCAAATTGCCATTTATTACGTAAAATATCGGTCATCAAAATATCGCTGGCACAGCATGGCTGGGTTCTAAAAGCATTGTAAGCACACATCACGCCGGCTACTTTTGATCCGGTTATTAATTTTTGAAAAGCAGGCAGATAAGTATCCCAAAGTTCATAAGGCGTAACGTCAACATCAAAAGTATGGCGAAGCGATTCCGGTCCGCTGTGTACCGCATAATGTTTGGCACAGGCCGCCGATTTTAAGTATTTAGGATCATCGCCTTGCAGACCTTTTACAAATGAATCACCCAAAATACTGGTCAGATACGGATCTTCACCATAGGTTTCCTGACCACGCCCCCAACGCGGATCCCGAAAAATATTAATATTTGGTGTCCAATAGGTAAGCCCAAGGTATCGCTCATTTGTTCTGTTTAATTCAACAGCTTTATTATAAATAGCTCTTCCTTCAAGGGCAGAATAATCAGCCATTTTAAAAAGAGAATTTTTGTCAAATGTGGCAGCCATCGCTATTGCCTGAGGATAAACCGTAGTTTTAAAAGGAGTTCTCGCTACACCATGTAGGGTTTCGTTCCACCAGTCATAGGCGGGTATTCCTAAACGGGAAATTGACGGAGATGAATTCAGCATTTGAGAAACTTTTTCTTCCAATGTCAATCGGCCCACAAGATCATTTACCCGTTCTTCAAAAGTCAGGTTTGGATCCTGAAATAAAAATTTTCCTGATTTTTGTTGTCCGAAGCAAAAAAAAGATATTAAAAATAATAACAGGAATTGATATTGTGGTGATTTCATAAGCTTTTTAGTTTTTAATATTTTAAAAATACAGCATTATAATAGTAAGATAAACAACCGATTGTGTAAAGAAATGACTTTTTTTTAAAATAAAAAAATTATGTTTTAGCAAATGCCTGAAAAACAATCATGGTTTTAGTGTGCTAAATACGTATACAATGAATTGATATATCATTAAAATAATTACATTTACTGATTCTAGTATTATAAGTAATGGAAGAACACAGACATGTAACGATATACGATATTGCAGAGAAGCTTAATCTTGCAACATCGACGATTTCACGGGCTTTAAAAGATCATCATACTATTAGTGATAAGACCATTAAAAAAGTGAAGCAGACAGCGAAAGAGATGGGATTTGTTCCTAATACTTTGGCAGCAGGTTTACGTGGCAATACTTCAAAAACTATTGGTATTTTAATTCCAACCATAACGCAGCCCTTTTTGTCTTCCTTAATTAGTGGTATCGAGATTACGGCTCAAAAATCAGAATACTCCGTTATTATTATGCAGTCGCATGACTCATACGAAATGGAGGTTAATTTAGCTAAATCATTATACAGTAACAGAGTAAGCGGCGTTATTTGCTCACTTGCGATGGAAACAAAAGATACATCTCATTTTAAACAATTTTCAAATAATAACATTCCTCTTGTATTTGTAGACAGGGTTCCAAGGGATTATGATACTTTCAGAGTTGTAATCAATAATTATCTTGCAGGTTATAAAGCAACAAAACATCTCATTGAGCAAGGCTGTAAAAGAATCGCGCATTTGACTGCCGGATCAGAATTTGGTACACTTTATAATGAGCGAAAAAGAGGCTATATGGATGCTTTGCTTGAGCACGAACTTCCTGTTGATGAAAAGCTGATTATAAACCTGAAAGAAATGACGTATGAGGATGGCGTGAAGGCTTGTAATCAATTGTTTGATTTAAAAATTCGTCCTGATGGTCTTTTTGCTCCCGGTGATATTCTTGCCGTAAGTGCCGTGCAGACAGCAAAAAAACGCGGAATTAAAATACCCGAAGATTTTGCGGTTATTGGTTTTAATGACGATCCAATTTCTAAAATTATAGAACCCAATATTTCAACTATAACGCATCCTGCTGAAAAAATGGGCAAAGCTGCAGCCGAACTGATTATTAAAAACCTGAAATCGGTTAAGGAAGAAGATGCCAAGGAAATTACATTTTTAAATACACAAGTTCTTGTGCGTGAATCTTCTCAGAGAATCTGATATTCTTTTTTAAATATATTGCAGACCTGTTAATTTAAATATTGACAGGTTTTTTTATGTCGTATTATCTGCGGATTAATTTGATGACAATCTCATTCCTTACGTATAAAAAAGGCTAAGCAGAATTAAAAAAATCAATTTTTATTTTTTTATTCCCATATTTTTGTATTTTAGCACAACCGATTGCAACTAACTTATTTTTTCTAAAAATATATTTTTTTAGCACTTTTTTTGCTAAATAATATAGTTTTAAGTAAAACCTTCGATTTGCACTTTAAATTAAATTGACAGAAAAGCCAAATGACAAATATTAAAAAAACTTTTTACAAATCTATTTTACTGTTTTTTGTAGTCTGCTGGTCTTCATCGGCTCAAAAAGATTACAAATTATGGCTGCAATACAATAAGGTCAGTAACGCTGATTTAAAAACACAATATCTTTCTACTATTCAGGAGATTGTTTCTTTGGGAAAATCAGAAACTGCAAAAAATGCCTTTACAGAACTGCAATTTGGTTTGGATGAAATGTTGGGTAAGAAGTTTGAAAATAAGGCAACAATTACAAGGGATCGTACTATTGTAATAGGTTCAAAAGAATCTTTAACTCCAGAAATTCAAAAGGAAATCGGGAATTTCAATCAAATAAATGACGAAGGTTTTATTATTAAATCTATTTCTATAAAAAACAAAAACCAGCTAGTCATTACAGGAAAAACAGATGTAGGTGTTTTATATGGTGTCTATAGTTTTTTGAGATTGATACAAAGTAATAAATCCATTCAAAATTTAAATATTGCTGATGCACCAAAAACAAATATCAGAATCTTAAATCATTGGGATAATTTGGATCGAACAGTAGAACGCGGTTACGCCGGTTTTTCTTTATGGAACTGGCAAAAACTGCCTGATTTTATCGATCAGCGATACATCGATTATGCGCGTGCAAATGCCTCAATCGGAATTAACGGAACTGTTTTAACGAATGTAAACGCAAATGCTTTAATCCTGACGCCACAATATTTAGAAAAAGTAGAAGCGCTGGCAAACGTTTTCAGGCCATACGGAATCAAAGTGTATTTAACAGCACGATTTTCGGCACCAATAGAAATTGGAGGGTTAAAAACAGCCGATCCCAAAGATGCTCAGGTTATGAATTGGTGGAAAAATAAAGCCAAAGAAATTTATAAAAGAATACCCGATTTTGGCGGATTTCTGGTAAAAGCAAATTCAGAAGGCCAGCCGGGCCCGCAAAATTATAATAGAGATCACGTCGACGGCGCTAATATGCTTGCCGATGCCGTAGCGCCTTTTGGAGGTGTAATTATGTGGCGTGCCTTTGTGTATTCTGAACATGATGCAAATGACAGAGCCAAACAGGCTTACGCCGAATTTGTGCCTTACGACGGAAAATTTAAAGACAATGTAATTGTTCAGGTTAAAAACGGAGCGATTGATTTTCAGCCTCGTGAACCTTTTCATCCCATGTTTGGCGCGATGCCAAAAACACCTTTGATGATGGAATTTCAAATCACACAGGAATATTTGGGCTTTAGTACGCATTTGGTTTTTCTTCCTAAATTATTTCAGGAAGTTTTAGAATCAGATACCTGGCAAAAAGGGAAAGGAACAACAGTTGCCAAGATCATTGACGGTTCTCTAAACAAAACAAAACTGACCGGAATTGCAGGAGTTTCTAACATTGGCAATGACTTAAACTGGACAGGTCATCCTTTTGCGCAGGCAAATTGGTACGGCTTTGGAAGACTGGCGTGGAATCCTTATTTAGACTCAGAAACTATTGCTGATGAATGGCTGCGATGTACATTTTCAAACGATGAAGACTTTATAAAACCCGTTAAACACATGATGATGCAATCACGGGAAGCTGCTGTAAGTTATATGACACCACTCGGTTTGCATCATATTATGGATACGGGGCATCATTACGGTCCGGGTCCGTGGGTATCCAATTTGTCAAGACCAGAATGGAATCCGGTATACTATCACAAAGCAGATCAAAACGGAATTGGTTTCGACAGATCTAAAACAGGGACCAATGCAACGGCGCAATATGCTCCCGAAGTGGAGAAAATGTTCAACAATCTTGACAGCTGTCCGGAAAAAGATTTGTTATGGTTTCATCACGTTTCCTGGGATTATAAATTGAAAAGCGGGCAAACACTTTGGAATGGTTTGGCTTTAAAATATCAGGAAGGTGTAAATCAGGTTGCAGCAATGCAAAAGGTTTGGAATAAAACGCAGCAATATGTTGATGATGAACGTTTTAAAGAAGTTCAGATGTTACTGGAAATTCAGCACAAAGAAGCAAAATGGTGGCGGGATGCATGTTTGCTGTATTTTCAACAATATTCAAAAAAGGAATTACCTTTAGGCGTTGAAAAAGCAACAGAGTCTCTGGACTATTTTAAATCATTAAAATTTCCTTTTGCACCGGGAAATTAATATTCAAATTAAAAAATATGAGCACAAAAACGGCAATTGTAACCGGAGGAAATTCGGGTTTGGGTTTTGCAACCGCAAAGAAATTATGCGATAACGGCATCAAAACCTATATAATTGGAAGATCAAAAGAAAAAACAGAAGACGCTTGCAAAGAAATTGGCGAAAATGCTATTCCGGTTATTTATGATTTAAATGATTTGGGCGGAATTCCGGAAATGATTGAAAAGCTAACCAAAGAAAATCCGATTGATATTTTAGTAAACAACGCCGGAATTAATCTGAAAAAAGAATTTATAGATGTTACGGATGAAGATTTTCTATCTGTAATTCATACCAATCTTTTAAGCGTTTTTGCTGTGAGTAAAGCGGTGGTGAAAAATATGAAAGAGAATACGGGCGGAAGCATTGTCAATATTAGTTCGATGGCATCACAATATGGGATTCCAAAAGTAATAGCCTATTCGGCAAGTAAAGGCGCAATCGAATCAATGACCAGAGCCATGGCGGTGGAATTGGCGCCGTTTGGTATTCGTGTCAATTGCATCGCGCCGGGGTTTATTAAAACTAAAATGTCTTCGGCAGCGCTTGATAATGATCCGGAAAGAAAAAACAAAGTGCTGGGAAGAACGCCTATGGGGTTTTTAGGAGAACCATCAGACATTGCAGATGCTGTTTATTATTTCGCCCTGAACGAATCAAAATACACAACCGGAACCGTTTTGCCTGTCGATGGAGGAAATAGTATTGGGTTTTAATCTATGATTTAATATAGATTCAAAACCTGTCAGGTCTCGATGAAGATTAACTTTGACAAAGCTTCACGATCCATTAAACATAATTTTTCAGCACAACAAAAAGAATAATGTTATGATAAAAATGCAGCAAACGATGCGTTGGTTTGGGCCTCAGGACAGTGTAAGTTTATTGGATATAAAACAAGCAGGAGCAACGGGAATTGTTACCGCTTTGCATCAAATTGCCGTTGGTGAAATCTGGACAGTTGACGATATAAAAGAAAGACAGCAAATCATAAAAAATGCTGGTTTAGAATGGACCGTTGTAGAAAGTTTGCCGGTTCATGAAGAAATTAAACGTGCGACCGGAAATTATCTGCAATACATTGAAAATTATAAAATAAGCATTAAAAACTTAGCAGATTGTGGTATTAAGATCATCACATATAATTTTATGCCAATTCTAGATTGGGTTCGAACCGAGCACAATTTTATTAATGAAGATGGGAGCAAAGCACTTTTGTATAATCAGGAAGCTTTTATTTATTTTGATGTTTTTTTATTGAAAAGACCCAATGCTGAAAATGATTATTCTGAAAAAGAGAAAGAAAACGCATTACAATTTGGAAATAAACTTTCAGAAGAAGAGAAGGCCTTACTTTTTAAGAATGTTTTATTGGGATTGCCAGGAAGTAAAATCAATTTTACGGCAGAACAAATTCTTTCTTTATTAGACAATTACGCCAATATAGATAACGAAAAACTAAGAGAAAACCTTATTTATTTTTTATCAGAAGTTGCTCCGGTGGCCGCAGCATATGATGCCAAATTGGCTATACATCCTGACGATCCGCCATTTTCAGTTTTAGGTTTACCCAGAATTGTTTCTACCGAAGAAGACATTAAGACCATATTGCTTGCAGTTCCGTTTAATTCAAATGGATTGTGTTATTGTACAGGTTCTCTTGGCGCAGATCCAAAAAATAACCTGGAGAGAATCATTGACGATTGCGGAGACCGAATCCACTTTTTGCATCTTCGAAATACCTTCCGCGAAAGCGAAACTGTTTTCAGGGAATCAGAACATTTAAACGGTGATACCAAAATGGGCAGCATTGTCGAGAAAATTCTGCTGCTGATGAATTCCAGAAAAATAAGTTTACCAATGCGTCCGGATCACGGCTTTCTGCATGAAGTGGATAAAGACAAGGAAACGTATCCCGGCTATTCTTTGACAGGAAGATTGAAAGGTCTTGCTGAGTTAAGAGGATTAGAAATGGGTATTGCATATAAGCTCAAAGAATTGACATAAGTAATCATCTAAAGAAATAAGAAGCAATAGTTAGAATAAAGAATAAAGAAGCAAGAATAAAGAATAAAGAAGCAAGAATAAAGAAGCAAGAATAAAGAAGCAAGAATAAAGAAGCAAGAATAAAGAAGCAAGAATAAAGAAGCAAGAATAAAGAAGCAAGAATTACTAATAACTAAGTACTAATAAACAGATACTAACTATTAACCTTAAACCACATAAAATGAGATTACTTAACCGCTCTGTACTGCTTTTGTCTGTTGTAGTTTTAAACAGCTGTAATGCACAAAAAGAAAAAGAAGTTGTTTCCTTAAAAGACAGCTACAAAAATGATTTTTATATTGGAACTGCCCTGAGTGCCGATCAAATTGAAGAAAAAAACGCTGACGAAGATTCTTTAATTGAAAGGGAGTTTAATGCAATTACAGCAGAAAATATCATGAAATCGATGTTCATACATCCGCAAAAAGACAAATATGACTTTACACTAACAGATAAATTTATTGCTTACGGTGAAAAAAACAAAATGTTTATTCACGGTCATACTTTAATATGGCACAGTCAGTTGGCGCCATGGATGGAAAAAATTAAGGACAGCACAGAAATGAAAGCTTTCATGAAAGATCATATTACTACAATTGTTTCTAAATATAAAGGCAAAATAGAGTCTTGGGATGTGGTGAATGAAGCTTTAAACGAAGACGGCACTTTAAGAAAATCAATTTTTCTGGACAAACTTGGCGAACAATATCTTGTAGATGCTTTTAAACTGGCCGCAGCTGCTGACCCAAAAGTTGATTTGTATTACAATGATTACAACAACGAAGAACCAGCAAAGAGGGCAGGAAATATTGCATTAATCAAAAAAATAAAAGCTGGGGGCGGTAAAATTGATGGTGTTGGCATTCAGGCACACTGGAAATTGACTTATCCGTCTCTAGAAGAAATTGAAAAAAGCATTTTAGAATATTCGGCGCTTGGTATTAAGGTTGCTTTTACGGAACTTGATATTTCGGTTTTACCAAATCCAAAGGATTTTAGCGGTGCGGATGTAAACCAAAAATTTGAAGGAGATCCTAAAATGAATCCTTATCCTAAAGCACTTCCAGATTCTGTGCAGGTGAAACTTGCTGAACGTTATGCCTCTATTTTTAAATTATTTTTAAAGCATAAAGACAAAATCAGCCGTGTCACATTTTGGGGCGTCCATGATGGGCAATCATGGTTAAACGACTGGCCTATAAAAGGAAGGACAAATTATCCATTGTTATTTGATAAAAACTTAAAACCCAAAAAAGCATATAACAGCGTAATCCAATTAAAAGAAATAAAACAATAAAATTTGTATCGTAAAAAAGCTTTTTTTTGCTGACTACACAACCGAATGCGTATTTTGTTTTATATAATGAAATAATTAAAAATGGACTTGCAAATCCTCTTTTTTTATATAATTTTACACAACCGATTGTTTTGGTATCTGTTTGTTTAAAACATCAACTAACTATCCGGCATTAGAAAAAGAAAATCTAATTTCAAGCCAAAATAACCACATACATAATGAATTACATTTCACAAAAATTATCCATTAAAGAAAAAATCGGATACAGCTTAGGCGATTTGGCGGCAAATCTTGTTTTCCAGACATTAATGACGTATCTCGCTTATTTTTATACAGATATTTACGGATTGTCTCCCACAGATTCTTCTATAATTATGCTGGTAGTAGGCTTAATTGCTGCTTTTGTATTTAACCCGATTATTGGTGTTTTGGCAGATAGAACCCGTACAAAATGGGGAAAATTCAGACCGTGGATTTTAATAACCGCAATTCCACTTGGTGCTATTGCTTTATTGGCTTTTACAACACCTAATTTTTCTTATCATGGAAAAGTAATTTATGCTGTTGTTACTTATACTTTATTACTGCTTTTTTATGCCAGTAATAATTTGCCTTATTCTGCTTTAAGCGGCGTTATAACAGGCGATATGAGTGAAAGAAACAGTATGTCATCGTATCGTTTTGTGGCTGTAATGTTTGCGCAATTCTTCGTTCAGGTTTTTATGTTAGGCATTATTAAAAGTGCCGGAAATGGCGACAAAGCCATTGGTATCGAAAAAGTTATGACTGTTTTAGCAATCATTGGAACGATCATGTTGTTAATCACATTCTTAACCACAAAAGAACGTATTATTCCAAAACCGGAACAAAAATCGAGCATTAAGGAAGATTTGAGCGATTTAATGAAAAACAAGCCTTGGGTTATTATGCTAAGTCTTACCACATTGGTATTCATTACATTGGCAATGAAAGGCGGTTCTTATGTATATTATTTTGAAAATTATGTAGACAAAGACCAGCTTGCGATTTTTATACAGCCTATTTTAGATATTTTATCCACTTTAAAATTGAATTATTTTGGAAACGATCCTGTTTCTGCCGGTTTCGGATTGTTTAATGCGGGCGGTATTATCTTTATGATTGTTGGAATAACTTTATCTAAAAGTCTGGCTGATAAATATGGAAAACGAAATATTTTCGGATTGTTTTTATTCATTTCAACTCTGTTTATTATTGCATTTTATTTCTTTCCGGCAACCTCAATCAGTTTTATGTTTTTCTCACAAATACTGCACGGATTATTCTATGGAATAACGATTCCGCTGCTATGGGCCATGATTGCAGATGTTGCCGATTATTCAGAATGGCTGAATAACCGTCGTGCTACGGCGATTATTTTCTCGGCAATGATGGTGGGCTTAAAAGCCGGATTGAGTATTGGCGGCGCTCTAACTACTTCGTTTTTAGGCTTTTTTGATTATGTGCCAAATGCTTCGGGTCAAACCGCGAGTGCTATAAACGGAATCAAATTATTGGTCAGCATTTTTCCTGCGATACCTTTTTTAATTGGCGTTGCGCTATTATTTTTCTATAAAATCGATAAAAATATGGAAGTGCAGATTGAATGTGATTTAAAAGAAAGAAGAACTTAATTATTTTATAAAACAAAAAACGACTATGCCTGAAGATAGTACTGAACAAATTAATTTCGAGCAAATTAATCAAAAAGCCATCTCTCAGCCTTTGGTTTCGCATATTTACACCGCAGATCCATCGGCACATGTTTTTAATGGTAAAATTTATATTTATCCTTCGCATGATATTGATGCCGGGATTCCATTTAACGATAATGGAGACCATTTTGGAATGGAAGATTACCATGTTTTCTCAATGGAAAACATTACTGCAGAAACGATTGATAATGGAGTTGCGCTTCATGTTGATGATGTTGCCTGGGCCGAAAAACAAATGTGGGCACCGGACGCGGCATGTAAAAACGGAAAATTTTACTTGTATTTTCCGGCGAAACGTGCCAACGGAATTTTTCAGATTGGCGTTGCAATAAGTGACTCTCCAATTGGACCATTTTTGCCTGAACCAGAAGCTATTCAAGGCAGTTACAGTATTGATCCGGCGGTTTTTGAAGATGCTGATGGGAAACATTATATTTATTTTGGCGGAATTTGGGGCGGACAGCTTCAAAAATACAGAAACAATAAATTTGATGTCAATCATGAAGAACCTCTTGCCAATGAACCTGCCTTAGGACCAATTGTAGCACTGCTTAGAGATGATATGCTGGAGTTTGCCGAAGAGCCAAAAGAAATTAAAATACTGGATGGAAACGGAAAAAATTTAGTAGCCGGAGATAACGACCGACGTTTTTTTGAAGCTTCGTGGGTACATAAATATAACGACAAATATTATTTTTCATATTCAACAGGTGATACGCATTTTATTTGTTACGCAATTGGCGATAATCCTTATGGGCCATTTACGTATCAGGGACGCATTTTGAATCCGGTTGTGGGCTGGACATCGCACCATTCTATCTGTAAAGTTGATGATGAATGGTATTTATTTTACCACGATTCGAGTTTATCAAAAGGGGTAACGCATTTGCGAAGCATGAAAGTAACTAAAATTGATTATCTCGAGGATGGTTCAATTGTTACTATAGATCCTTACGGCATCAGAAGATCAGGAGATTAAGAAAAGAAAAAGTAATATGTTTAAATTTTATTTTCTATGAAAAGAGGAGATGAAAAAAATAGAAAAATTGCAAAACAATATATTACAAACAAAATAGAAATTGATTGTGTAATATTCAATTTTGAAAATAACAGTCTTAAAGTTTTATTAGTAAAACAGCAAGACAATGAAGGAGTTATAACATGGGGTTTGGCAAATGATTACATCAAAAAAGGAGAAACAATTCTAAGTACAGCCCACAATATTCTGCAGCATTATATTGATGGCGATCAATTTTTCTTAGAGCAATTAAAAGCGTTTAGTTATCAGTCGTCATTTTCATTACAGGAAGATATTTCGATTGCATATTATGCTCTGGTAAAGCGGGATAATAACAAAGATAATTTGTTTAGTGCTGATGTTAAATGGGTTGGTATTAATGAAATTGTCGGCTTAAACGATAAACATAAAATAATTCTTGATTTTAGTTTAAAAGAATTAAGAAGTAATATCTGCAAAAGCGCCATAGGCTTTAATTTATTACCGCAAAAATTTACCTTGTTGCAGGTCATAAATCTGTATGAAGAAATCCTGGGAATCGAAATAAACAAATCAAATTTCAGAAGAAAGCTTTTGCAAACCGGAATCGTAAATGATTCAAATGAAAAAGAAGAAGATGTATCGCACAGAGCTGCAAGATTTTATAGCCTGAATATTCAACAGCACGAAGGTGTATCTCAAAGGGAAATCAATTTTAATTTTAATTTCAACATGAGAGATACTAATTAAGGCTGACAAATTTAATTTAAGAGAATCATTATAAGTTATGTATTATATAGGATATGATATTGGAAGCTCGTCTGTAAAAGTGGCTTTGGTACAAGCTGAAACAGGAAAAAAAATAATCGTTTTGAATGAGCCTCAAAACGAAATGGAAATTGTTGCCCTTCATTCTGATTGGGCAGAACAAGATCCGGAAATTTGGTGGCAGCACATTTGCACCGCCACAAAAAGAGCGATTCGTGAGGCGAATATCGAAGCTTCAAAAATCACAGGAGTTGGTATTTCGTATCAAATGCACGGATTGGTAATCGTTGATAGAAAAGGAAATGCATTGCGAAACTCGATTATTTGGTGCGATAGCCGTGCGGTAGAAATTGGTAATGAGGCCTTTGCCGAAATTGGAGAAGAAAAATGCATGCAGCATTTATTAAATTCTCCCGGAAATTTTACGGCTTCAAAACTAAAGTGGGTTAAGGAAAACGAACCTGAAATCTACAGCAAGATTTACAAATACATGCTTCCGGGTGATTATATTGCTTTGAAACTTACAGGAGAAATTACCACTACAAAAAATGGTTTGTCTGAAGGAATGCTTTGGGATTATAAAGAAAACAAAGTAGCCAATTGGCTTTTGGATTATTATGGAATCGATCAATCTTTAACACCGGATATTGTAGATAATTTCGCAAATCAGGGAATTTTAAACGAAAAAGGCGCGAAAGAATCTGGACTTCCTGTTGGGATTCCTGTAGTTTACAGAGCGGGAGATCAGCCTAATAATGCTTTGGCTTTGAATGTTTTGAATCCTGGAGAAGTGGCTGCAACGGGAGGGACGTCGGGTGTGTTTTATGCTGTTAGCGAAATGTCTTCAGGAAAAAGTACAAGAGTGAATAATTTTGTGCACGTTAATTACGAAGAAAAAACACCACGCATTGGAAAACTTTTAAACATAAACGGAGCCGGAATTCAGTATCGATGGCTTCGTAATAATATGGGCGACGAAACCTATGAATCGATGAATCGTAAAGCGTCTAAAATTGATGTAGGATCTGATGGCGTTGTCGTGATTCCGTTTGGAAACGGTGCAGAACGTATGTTTAACAATAAAAATATCGGAACACACTTTTTAAATCTCAACTTAAATATTCACAATAGTGCACATTTGTTTAGGGCTTCTCTGGAAGGAATTGCTTTTTCGTTTGTGTACGGAATGGAATGTTTAAAAGATGATAATGCAACGATAAATGTAATTAGAGCCGGAAATGATAATTTGTTTCGTTCGGAGATTTTTTCGAATACAGTAGCAACTTTAATCGGACATGAAATCGAAATTTACAATACAACCGGAGCAGTAGGTGCGGCGAGAGCGGTTGGTTTAAAAGATGGTGATTACAACAAATTTGGTTCAAGTATCACGACCAACGATCATGTAATGACCTTTTTACCGCTAAAAAATGCAGCACCGTACGCAAAGGCATATCAAAAATGGAAACAGGAATTAGAATGGATATTAACATATAAAAAATAAAGAAATGGTAGTTTTAGGCAATAAAGAATATTACAAAGGCATTGGCCAGATAAAATTTGAAGGCAGGGAATCTGATAATCCTTTGGCATTTAAATATTACAATCCGGAGCAGGTTGTGGCAGGAAAAACAATGCGTGAGCACTTTAGATTTGCAATTGCTTACTGGCACACGTTCTGCGGACAAGGAAGCGATCCGTTTGGACCGGGAACGCAGAATTTTGCGTGGGATCAATCATCAGATCCCATTCAGGCAGCAAAAGATAAAGCCGATGCTGCTTTTGAATTTATCAGTAAAATGGGATTTGATTACTTCTGTTTTCACGATTATGATTTGGTGGCTGAAGGACCAACTTTTGCAGAATCAGAAAAACGTTTGGCAACGATTACAGAATATCTAAAACAGAAAAAAGCAGAGTCTGGAATCAAATTGCTTTGGGGAACTTCAAACTGTTTCTCAAACCCGAGATTTATGAACGGAGCAGCAACAAATCCTGATTTTAATGTGGTTGCAAGAGCAGGCGGACAAGTAAAATTAGCACTTGACGCTACAATTGCTTTAGACGGCGAAAACTACGTATTCTGGGGTGGAAGAGAAGGTTATATGTCTTTGCTGAATACAGATATGGGGCGTGAATTAGACCACATGGCACAGTTTTTAACAATGTCAAGAGACTACGCAAGATCGCAAGGTTTTAAAGGAACCTTCTTTATCGAGCCAAAACCAATGGAACCATCAAAACACCAATACGATTTTGATTCGGCCACAGCAATTGGATTTTTAAAAGAATATGGTTTAGATAAAGATTTCAAAATCAATATTGAGGTAAATCACGCAACTTTGGCACAGCATACTTTTCAGCACGAATTGGAAGTGGCTGCAAAGGCAGGAATGTTAGGAAGCATAGATGCCAACAGAGGCGATTACCAAAACGGTTGGGATACAGATCAATTTCCAAACAACATTCAGGAAACTACCGAGGCGATGCTTGTTTTCTTAAAAGCAGGCGGATTACAGGGTGGCGGTGTAAATTTCGATGCCAAAATCAGAAGAAACTCTACTGATCTTGAAGATGTTTTTCTTGCTCATATTGGCGGCGCTGATACTTTTGCAAGAGCTTTACTAACTGCAGATAAAATTATTACTTCTTCTCCTTATGAAAAATTAAGAAAGGAAAGATACAGCTCTTTCGATTCGGGAAAAGGAAAAGATTTTGCCGATGGAAAATTAGACCTTAAAGATTTGTATGAGATCGCGAACCAAAATGGTGAATTATCGCTGCAAAGTGGAAAACAGGAATTGTTTGAAAATATTATCAATCAATATATATAATTAAAATGATAGTTATAGAAGGTTAAAAACTTAAAGAACTATTTTGATCAACATTTTGTGTATTAATCTTTGTCAAAGTTTAAAACTTTGACAAAGATATGCGCAATAATCTAACCAAATTAAAACCACAAAAATGAAATTTTTTATTGACACAGCCAATTTACAATACATTAAAGAAGCACAGGAAATGGGCGTTCTGGACGGTGTAACGACAAATCCGTCATTGATGGCTAAAGAAGGAATTACAGGAAAAGATAATATTTTGAAACATTACCTTGACATCTGCAATATTGTTGATGGCGATGTTTCTGCAGAAGTTGTTTCGACAGATTTTGACGGAATGGTAAGAGAAGGTGAGGAACTTGCCAAACTTCATCCGCAAATTGTGGTGAAGTTGCCCATGATTGGTGATGGTGTAAAGGCATGCAAATATTTTTCATCAAAAGGAATCAAAACCAATGTTACATTAGTGTTTTCTGCGGGACAGGCATTACTGGCTGCAAAAGCTGGTGCTACCTATGTTTCTCCTTTTTTAGGAAGGCTTGATGATATTTCTACAGGCGGGATGCATTTGATTGAAGAGATACGGGAAATTTATGATAATTATGAATACAAAACTCAGATTCTCTCAGCTTCCATCAGACATACGATGCATATTGTAAATTGTGCAAAAGTAGGGTCGGATGTCATGACGGGACCTCTTTCTGCAATTAAAGGATTGTTAAAGCATCCTTTAACCGATATTGGATTGAACCAATTTATTGAAGATGCTAAAAAAATGAAATTATAACATACTTACTGCCAGTTTAGCAGGTTAATTTAATAAATTTCAATTCTATAAAAGCTCCTTTCGAATTAATTTGAAAGGAGCTTTTATATATTTAATAACAACCGATTGCTTTTTTTGTTGTTTTGGTTGCATTCCAATGCTAAATGCTACAAGATTAAGAGCAAATAAAGCAATGTATTCTTTTTGTTTGCCTTTTTTAACACTATTTTTACTTTAAAAATCACTGTTTTTACATAAAGATTTGTTTAATTTTATTTTTTTTACTTTTTATATTTTTTACAATTAAATAGAAATTATGTCGGAAAATTGTCAATATAGTAATCAAAAACAATTCTGATTATATACATTACGCATCTTTTTAATCTTAAAATTATTTAGAATGTTTTTTAAAGTATATTTTTTTACTGATTATTTAAAAAAATAACAAACAACCGATTGTGTATTCGTTGTTTTTTTTATATTTTTGATAATACACTTATTAACTAAACCAATCAAATTATAACTATCTAAATCAATTTTTATGACTAACTCTTTTGTTACAAGTAAATCAAAGCATCTAAAGTGCTTTTGTTTTTTGATCTTAATGTTTGCGTTTTCACTCCATTCGGGTGCGCAGACAAAAGTTACCGGAACCGTATCAGATGCCAATGGTCCAATTCCGGGAGCTAATGTAAATTTAAAAGGTACTAAAACTGGTGTAAGTACTGGTTTTGACGGAACTTATACTATCGATGTACCTTCTAACGGTGTTCTTGTTTTCAGTTTTATAGGATTAAGAAACAAGGAAATAGCAGTAAACGGACAAACCAAAATTAATGCGAGCCTCGAAGAAGATTCTGCTCAGTTAAAAGAAGTAGTTGTTATTGGTTACGGAACACAAAGAAAAGAAGCTGTCACAGGATCTGTAGCTTCTATTGGAGGGAGCGAATTAAATGAAGTTCCTGCTGCAAACGTAACGCAGGCATTACAGGGAAGGCTTGCCGGTGTTGACTTAACTCAGACTTCTACCAAACCGGGAGCAGCAATGCAGATACGCATACGCGGAACCAGATCTTTAACAGGGAGTAATGATCCTTTAATTGTTTTAGACGGAGTTCCGTTTGCAGGTTCAATAGGAGATATAAATCCCGTTGATATAAAATCTGTAGATGTTTTAAAAGATGCTTCTGCAACCGCTATTTACGGTTCACGTGGAGCAAACGGGGTTATATTAATTACAAGTAATAAAGGACGAAAAAACCAAAAAGCTACTTTTAATTATAATGGATTTAGCGGTATCAAGCAGGTTTTTGGGAAATACGATATGATGGATGCTGCTAAATTTGCAGCACTTCGTGATTATTCTACGTTATATACAGACGGTATTGATGAATCAAGAAACACCAACACAGATTGGCAGAATTCACTTTACGGAGCTGGCGAAATGATCAGTCATGATGTAAGTGTTTCAGGAGGTAGTGAGAACGGAGCTTATAATGCAGGTTTAGGATATTATGAAGAAGAATCTGTTCTACCGGGTCAAAAATACGAGCGTTTTAGCCTAAGAGCAGGTTTAGACCAGCAATTAGGAAGTGCTTTTCGTATGGGATTTAATACCAATAGCAATTACGCTGTTACCAATGGAGATAATATTGGTACAGGTACTGTTTTGGCAACTTCTCCTTTATCGAATCCGTATAATCCGGATGGATCTTTAAAAAGAACAGTAAGAATGGGTGGCGATGAAAACTGGGTGTACACCAGAGAATCTATTAATAATCTTGGCGACTCGTATGTAAACCAGACAAGAGCTTTTAGTTCGTACAATAATATTTTTGCTGAAGTAAAAATACCGGGAGTAGAAGGTTTAAAATACCGTATGAATACGGGGTTAAATTTACGCTTGTCAAATGGCGGTTACTATGAAGGTCAGGGTGTTTTTGATGTAAATCCAACCACGATTTCAAATGCATGGATCAGCAACACTTTATCAACACAATGGCTTATTGAAAATTTGATTTCATACGACAAAACTTTTGCTCAAAAGCATACCGTAAATTTTGTGGGATTATATTCAAACGAACAATTTACAGGAAATACTTCAAGAATCGCCAGAAACGGAATTACTTCTGATGCATTTCAGTTTTACAACTTGGGTCAGAGTGAAGAAGAAGCAGTTATAAACCCTGCAGATCAGGATTATACACAATGGGGTTTGAGTTCGTACATGGCAAGGGCAATGTATTCTTATGATAATAAATATTTTATTTCAGGAACTATCCGTTCAGATGGTTCGTCACGTTTATCAAAAGGAAATAAATGGGTTACGTATCCGGCAGTTTCTGCAGGATGGACCATGTCGAATGAATCTTTTATGAAAAATCTTTCGTGGGTTAATTTACTAAAATTACGTGCAGGATATGGTGAAACTTCTAATCAGGCAGTAGATCCATATCAAACTTTGGGGGCTTTAAGTACAAGACCTTATAATTTCGGGACTACAAATTCTACAGGTGTATATGTTACAACATTGCCTAATCCGGATTTAGGATGGGAGTATTCGACAACATGGAATTACGGACTGGATTTCGCTTTCCTTAATAATCGTTTATCAGGTACTATCGAATATTACAAAACAAATACAAAAGATTTGCTGCAGCGCGTAAATCTTCCGGCAACATCTGGTGTGAGCAGTTATGTGGCAAACGTAGGTGAAACTGAAAATAAAGGATATGAAATTGCCTTAAACGGAGTTATTCTTGATAATCCAAAAGGATTGAGCTGGACCGTTGGGGTTAATTTCTATGCCAACGAAAACAAGTTGGTTAAACTTGCGTCGGGAGCGCAAAGAGATGAGGCAAATTCCTGGTTTGTAGGTTATAATATCAACTCTATTTATGATTATGAAAAAGTAGGAATCTGGCAGGAAGGCGATCCATACATGTCAATATTAGAGCCGGGACCCACTGGTATCAACGCTCAGGGAACAGTAGTAGGATCTATTAAAGTAAAATATACAGGAGATTTTAATCCGGATGGTTCACCAACTCGTGCTATTAATACAAGCGACAGACAAATTATAGAAACCGACCCGGACTTTCAGGGAGGTTTTAATACCAATTTAACGTATAAAGGTTTTGATTTTTCTGCCGTTGGAGCATTCAAAAGCGGCGGTGTTTTAATCAGTACACTTTACGGAGGAAACAGTTACCTGAATCTTCTTAACGGAAGAAGAAGTAATGTTGATGTAGATTACTGGACTCCGGATAACAGAGATGCTGAATATCCAAATCCAAGAGGCATTAGAAGTGGTGATAACCCAAAATACATTTCTACGATGGGATATTTTGATGCATCATACGTAAAAATCAGAGCTTTAACTTTAGGATATACTTTAGATCAGGAATTTATGAGAAGTTTAGGTATACAGAAGCTGAGACTTTATTTTACAGCGCAAAATCCGTTTGTACTTTTCTCTCCTTACAATAGAAAATCAGGAATGGATCCTGAAACCAATTCTTTTGGAGATGAGAACCAAGCCGTAACAGGTACTTACCAACGCAGATTTACGGTTATTGGAACCAATACACCTTCAACCAGAAACTTTTTATTCGGACTTAATTTCACATTTTAATCAGCAACAATTATGAAACGATATATTTTTAAAAGATTACTTATAGGATCAGCAGTATTGTTCTCCTTTGCGGGCTGCTCTGATATTTTAGAAGAAAAACCACATGATTTTTATGAGCCTGGCTATTTTAAAACGGAACAGGGAGTTATACAGGGATTAACCTCACATTATGCCCATTTAAGATGGATATACGGGCAGGCTTATTATTATAATTCTGTGCAAACGGGAACAGATGAAAATACATATGGACAGCAAGCCGACGGAAATTTTAAAGATCATGATTTATCCGGAGTTGGAGTTATAAATCCTGCCTCAAGCAGAGCCGATGTGGTATGGAATAACTCTTACAATGATATCAATACAGCAAGTGGTATTATTGAAAATGCTGCCGCAGTAGGTATCGCAAGTAACTTAATTGCAGAATCTAAATTCTTTAGAGCTTTTGATTATTTTTTATTAGTACAAAATTTTGGAGGAGTGCCTTTAGATTTAGGAGCTGGCGAACTCAAATTTAACAGTAAACCATCAAGATCTTCAAAAAGAAATACAGTAAGTGAAGTATATACAAAAGCTATTTTTCCTGATTTGGTTGCAGCAGTAAGCGAATTACCGGATGCTCCGCGATTAACAGGAACAGCAACTAAAACACTGGCTCGCTTAATGTTATCAAAAGCCTATCTGACATATGCGTGGTGGTTACAAAATCCGAATAATATTCCAACTTATCCGGACACGCCAAGAACAGACCCAGATGGACACGATGCGCAATGGTATTTTCAACAGGCTTACAACATTGCTTTAGAAGGAATTAATAGTCCTGGGGCTTATGCATTATTGCCTTATTATTATGATGTAAATTTAGGTTCTAATGATCGCAACAAAGAAATAATGCTTTATGCAGATCATACAGAAGAAAGCGAATATTACAACGGCGCAAGTCTTACCTACGGAAGCGGTGGCGCACCGGATAATTTTGCAGGCTGGATGGGAACATTTAATTACACTTCAATAAGAAGTAAAAATGCATCAGGAGCTGCGGTTTCGACTGTACAAAGAGCAGCAGATCAGTTTTTAGGACGTCCATGGGTAAGGATGGTGCCGCCTATTGAAGTCTTTACCAAAACTTTTGCAGATAAAACAAACGATTCAAGATACGACGGAACATTTGCAGCCGTATATCGTGGTAACTGGAATTTACTTGGAACAGGATTAACCGATGTACCAACATTATATAATGCTAACGGATTACCGGTAAAACCAGGCGATGCTATTGTAACTTTTCTTAATGACGAACCTGCAACAGCAATTACATATCCTACAGGAGCGGGAGATAATGGCGTTGGTGCAGGAGTTTTACCAGGCAGATCTGATTATGTCATTTCTCCAATGGGAATAAGCCGAATCGTATATCCTGGATTATGGAAATTAGGACCATACCGTACAGATAATGCAGGAGGATTAGGACAGCCAAATGCAGGAAGTACAAGACCTTACCCTGTTGCTAAATTTTCAGAACTCTATTTTGTTGCGGCAGAAGCAGCAGTAAAAGGAGCAACCAGTGGCATGTCTGCCAGAGATCTTATCAATGTGATAAGATCCCGCGCAGGAAAATGGCGCTGGGACAATAATGGTAAAGTAGCAAAAACGGCTGATAATAGTGCCCTATTAACGAGCACAACTCCAGCTGTAATTGATATTAATTACATTCTGGCTGAGCGTTCCCGTGAATATTATGGCGAAGGGTACCGTTGGTATGATTTAGTAAGAACTCAAAAATGGAATGAAATTGCCGGTAAATATTCAATTGGCGGATCAAATTACGGTCAGCATACACCAGAAGTTATTACCAGAACAATAGAGCCGCATCATTATCTGCGTCCTATTCCGCAAGGGCAAATAGACGGTATGGAAATGTCTGATGCCGAGAAAAAAACGTACCAGAATCCAGGATATAATTAACAGGCATTTAAAAAATAAATAAATTTATAAGTTAGTTTATGTTAGTTTAAGTTTAGCCGGGGAGTAATTTCCTCGGCTTTTAAATTGTGAATTCAATTTATAAATGGAACACATATAACGCTGATTTAAGATGATTAGCGCGGATTTTTAATTTGAATCTGGTAAAATCTGCTTAAAAATAAAATAAGAAATCCATTTTTTATCCGCGTCATCAGCGTTCAAAACGTTTTCTATCTTAATTTCAATACTAAAAAAAAAAGCACCTCTAGCAAGTGCAAAAAAATAAGAAAAATACAAAATGAAACAGCGACAATTAGTTCTCTTACTAGCATTATCATTTCTCTTTTCTTTTAAAGGAGTTGCAGTTAAAGACACAATCACCGGAAAACAGACTGTTAAACCACCTGTTTTTTCGAATGTTG
>Ga0247806_10000091_pt1 | contig 55285 bp, 80 predicted proteins | sample UWRJL059202B1_FD_179935 | JGI IMG/M metagenome (GOLD analysis project Ga0247806, IMG submission 179935) | Plant litter microbial communities from Arlington Agricultural Research Station in Wisconsin, United States - UWRJ-L059-202B-1 | ecosystem: Environmental > Terrestrial > Plant litter >... | reverse complement strand
AACCATGCGAGTAATCATAGCCGGCGGCAGGACATTTAACGACTATCCCCTGCTCTGCGAGAAGTGCGACAACATCCTGGCAAATGTTGGGACGGCTATCACCATCGTATCAGGTGGCTGTGAGGGCGCCGACAACCTGGGAGAAGAATATGCGAACGAGCGCGGATATCCGGTAGTCGTTTATCCGTATATCAAAGCACTTGGCAAAGCCGGCGGACCGGTGAGGAACCAGCAGATGGCTGACAATGCCGACGCCCTGATTGCCTTTTGGGACGAGTTCAGTACCGGCACCGGCGACATGATTAAAAAAGCAAGAAAGAAAGGACTACTCATACGAGTTATTAATTACTAAATTTAAACGATACGATGAACAGCATTGAAAAGAAAATGTGTACTGCGATAAATGAATGTTTTGGTCCCAAAGGCGACGAGGCCGATTTTGAAACTGACCAGGCTGTCAAGTCTTGTACGAGAATCGCAGAGGACCTTCTTTCACAAAAAGACGAACTTATCAAGCAGGCGTTGAAAATCCTCAATGAAAATCGTCCGAACACCCCAGGCCTCGGCGGACCAATATTCCTTCTTAAATCAGCAATCAGATTAACCCCAAAACCTTCCGGCGTATAGGCAGCCGGGTATATACCATGTACTCAGAAACACAAAGTGGCTGCATTAGAAATGCAGAAGAAGTATCCTCAGACAAAGTGCCAATGACCGTTATGGAAGGACAAATCGAAGGGATGATAAAAATTCTTGACTTTTTCACAGAACAAAATCAGCGGCTGGCACGACTGACTGGGAAGCTGTGTGGTAACCCAGAGGAAACCAACCCAGGTCCGGACGACAAGCAAATACCTGTCACGCACACGCAAAAAATAGACATCTTTTTGAGCCGATTGCACGGCGACTTAAACACGTACTCGGGCTATCTTGACACCCTCTCACAGACCATCTAACCTCACGCCCACGGGAGAAATCCTGTGGGCTAAATTTACTCACATGAACATCGAAAAGCTGAAGGAAGACCTCTGTAAATACGGCATTCCCAGAGTGGTGAAAGCCGGAGCCGTGCTCACTGTATTCATCACCGGAGATGGGCTTGGCATGGTGCGACCCTACATGGAAGTACAGCAGCTTATCAGTAAAGCAGGCTGGCCAACCTACACCATTGTAGAAGCGACTGTCAACGACGACAACTACATCCTCACCGTCCTTCGCAAAGCCGAGGGAACAGATTAAATACCATGAACGCACAACCAGAATTTAAAACCGAACTGACAACAGAGCAAATACTCTCTGTACTGACGCCTGACCCACAAGAGCGTTTCTTTTACAAAGAAGGCGAGCCACTCCACTTTTCATTTGTAAATCATGAAGGAATAAGACTCGTCCTTAAATTCTACGATTCTGCATATCAAATAGAAGACCGTCGAGGCAAACTTCGGATTTTCACACACCCTAAAGACCGGGGTGAACGAAACTTCAGCTTAGACTATGGCTTGTTCCGTGGTAAGGTGAAAGACCTTGAGCAGTTCAAACTTATTCTTTCGATGATTCAGGTAATGTAGATAATCCCTATCTTTGCAGTCACCGGAAGGACCGGGTGAAAGGAAGGCAGTCCATTCATAACTCATTTTTAATCCCTGCTCGGGGGAGGCCTGCCTGCCAAACCTGAGCAGGGATTCTTGCATCATGCTTTTCCCAGACTACAAAAATGAACAGGTCATCACTGACAAGCCTGTAATTGCTTGGTGGAGTGGTGGAATAACATCCGCTGTTGCATGCTGGCTTGCACTGAAGATGTTCAAGAAAGTAGAGCTGTGCTACATCCATATCAACAGTCACCATCCAGATACTCTACGATTCAAAGCAGACTGTGAGAGATGGTATGGACAGGAGATAAAGCAGTTCCAAAATAGAATTTACAAAGACCAGTTTGAAGTCATTGAAGATACTGGCTACGTTAATGGCCCGGACGGTGCCAGGTGTACGGAGGAACTGAAAAAGAAGGTAAGGCGTACTGTGGAAATGCTGTTCCCATCTGCCTATCAGGTTTGGGGATTTGAGTGTGAAACACGCCAGATCAACCGCGCTATCCGCTTCCTGCAGGAGTTCCCCGATACACGTCCAGTATTTCCGCTCATAGAAAATCAGCTTGACAAGAATGAGTGCGCGGGTATCATTCAGACTGCAGGAATTGAACTGCCGGCCATGTATGGCCTCGGCTACAACAATAATAATTGCATTGGATGTACCAAGGGAGGCAAAGGATATTGGAATAAAATCAGAACCGACTTTCCTCAGCACTTCAAGAATATGGCTACGGCAGAAAGAGCCGCCGGCCACAGCTGCATCAATGGCACCTTCCTGGATGAACTATCGCCAACAGCTGGCCGCGCCACTGAAATAATAATTCCTGAATGTGGTGCACTTTGCCAATCAAAGTTTGACGACATTATTGACAGCCGCGTGGATAAAGTTTTGTCCGGAGAAATTTCACTACTTAGTTTTTTAAAATGAGGACCCCAAAAATATTCAGCGCAAGCGCCTGGGACTGGAGTGACGAAACCGAGTTCACCTGGTTTCATCCAGATAAAACTGAAGAACAATTCCGGAAGGACGTTGGCCAGTGTATGGCCGAATGTACAAAGGAGGTTATAGCCGAAGGACAAACCTTTATCAGCACCTAGGATTGGCTGAAAACCGCAGCTACAAAGATGAAAGAACTCGGCTACGAGAACCCTGTCTACTGCAGATTTGCCCTCAATGAGCAAATAATTGACGGCACTGAAGCTGATTTGACGGCGGCCGTCGGCGTTCTCAATATTGTGTCCGTCGCGGACCACAATAAGAAAATTCACCAGGAACTCGATAAAAGACTTGGCTATTGAGAGTCCTGCTTCGCACCATGGCAATGCAGTCGCACTTCCGTGCCGGCGAATACAAGGACAAGACCGTCGCCCGGGTACTCGATACACCTGACCCGGGCTTCATAATCTGGACCTACTACACCAACCAGTACATTGGCTTCACAACAGATGTTCTCCGGGCGGTCGGGATAACCGCCACCATGGAGATTGAAAAGCCTGGCTACCGGGACCGGGCCTTTGCCGTGCTGATGCGCCGGCATGCAATGGACAACTGGAAAGCAATGATCGGCGATCACATCGTCGCCAGCATCGAAGCAGAAAAACGATACCTCCGGTCGTTCGACAAAGACCACCAGAAGCGCCGGATGAAAGTGCATGCAGAAAAAAACAGAGTCAAAAAATCACAGCGAAAGCGCAAAAGAAAATAAGATGAAAGACAATAAAATGTTCCGGATCTGGGACAACATCAGGAAAGAATGGTTGATGGGATACAAAACCATTGGAGGCTTCTCAATGCTCGGCGAGTCCATCTTGCTTGGAGAATACGACCTGGCATTGTCGTTGTTCCGACTTGAAGAGTGGAACGAGATAAAGCTGATGCAATACACCGGGCTTGACGACATTAATTCCAACAACATTTTCGAAGGTGACATTCTACAGTCGCCAGACAAAGAAATGCTGTTTCGCGTGTATTCGGTACCAGGTGGGTTTGCCATAAATTGTCCTGTCCCAGCATGGAAAAACGACATCAGAAAAGAGCACCCTTTCCCCCTACAGCCCTTAGCCGACGAACAAACCGCTTCCTGGGTACAACAATCCTGCTCAGTAATTGGCAATATTTACGACAACCCTGACCTGATATCCGAGGACCCAGAAATGGACCGACTCAAGAAAATAGTCGAGGATGTAAAGGAAATACTTGGCCACAGCTACGCTCAGCTGACCTTCCGGCCACAAGACTGGAAACCCGAGCCTGTCGCAGAGAATCAGTGGCGCCGCCTGGCCGCCTACATTCAGGACTTCGTGCCGGCCATAAATCCAATCGGAGAAATGAAGATGCTCATGGTTGCTACTAAGCCATACCGCGATGTGCAGTGGGTGAAAGAATGCCGCGAGAAGCTCGTTGCCAAATACGAAGCGCTCAAGCTCGAGAAGTACGGAGAAACCAAGTCTGATTGGTAAAAAATAATTTGGTTATTCCAGCCTTTCCCTACATTTGTGGTGCTGTACGTACAAGACATGCGGACACCGGGCACTGGAACTACTGTTTAATTCACCCCGGATAGACATCGGATAGTAAGTGCACCGTTGAAATAACACGGAAACATAGCGCCCAGGTTTCTCCGGTAGCAGCGAATAGGAAGCCGGTATTAAGTTAGTCGGGTATAGTCCTCAATGCGAACAGAGGACGACGCACAAGGCAATAACCCAAGTCCGAGCTTTAACCCCCTCAGAACGCCAGGTGTCTGAGCCGCCGAATCCCGTAAAAAATCGGGTTCTGCCTTGGGGGTCCTATACCATCAATCAAACCGAATCACCATTCATCAGCCTCCTGTATACCATACGCAGGAGGCCAAACGTGTTTCCTCTTTTTCCAATCCCAAAAACAACCATTACACTTTTCCTTAATGAATGCCCAAAACGGACTCCGATATGCACTTATATCCACCTCTATATGAATGGCACGAATTACTACACCATTATTCATTGAAATAAGTGCCTCTCAGTTGTAAAGCATACTTTACATTGTTGACAATTTGGGTGGATTTATGCCTGTTTTTACGGTTTTTCTGGACGAAGGTTTTTCTACCTGGATTGGATAAATGGGAAATGGCTTGTGAGTATAGAATACAAGGGGTAACCCCCCAGAAAACGTGACGCAACTCGCTGAGGGAAAACGGAAAAGCCAGACCGGGTGGGGTCGTTTTCGGTTTTCAACTTTTACTTTTGAGATATTCCCTCTGATTTACAGCACATTGCACAGTCTTTGTTGGCCTGCTGATTATCTTATTGTGTTGTTGTTCAGCCTGTTACTGTTCGTCCATCACACACCTGTTTTGGTAATCCTGAGAGGGAAAACATTAATCTATTGATAATCATTCAATGGTGACTTTCTATCATTCTGTTCTGCAACAAATACCACGATACGATAACGTTGATTGATAACGGATTAACTTTATCAACTTCCATATTCTCCATCTATTTGCACCATTCGGACAATGTGTCAGGGTGAATTGTTGGATTGATTACTGATTGACAACACTTTGCGTCCGAGATTTATTTTTTACAGCGGATTGATTGAACGAGTATACAAATGGTTGCGCTTTACACCCTATCTATGTATATCAACCATTTAACTCGATTCTCAGGATATGAAAAGGCAATCAAAGCATCATTGCAATATGGCTCTACCTACTTTCTTTGGTTGATTCTTTTTTGACTTGCTTATCTATATCTATCAACGAATTAACTAATAAAGGAAGATAAAACAGACTGTCTCCTTTATTCCACACCATTTATTTCTTTCCATCGTTTATTTCATCTGATAAAATGTTTTATCGTTGATTATCAGCACATTTGATGTTTGCCTGAAACAAACACTTGTTTACTCTTTTATAGTGTGCGCAGGTAATCCTGTATTTACCCGCATCCATTGAGTTAACACCTTGATTTACAGTGATTGCATTATTCGAAGGTTTATTTGCTCTTTTTACCCCAAATCTTCTATAACCCTTACTGGGCGCGGCTTTGAGCTGATTTGCACCAATAGGATGTAACACTGAATTAGTAGCACCGAAAGAAACGACCGAAAGTAAGTAGGCGGATGTGAAAGTTAAAGATGCTCGAAGCCAGAGCAGGCAGATTGACAGACTCTTAAAACTGTACTGTTTCACGCAGTGGGAATGTGATGAAGGCCACACATAAGGCTGGAGACCGTAAGACCTGTAAAAGCAGGTTCAGGACATGCCGCGTTTATCGTGTTGGCTCTGTGTTTAAAGTCTTGCAATAGTGTTGCAACTGACGATGGCCAAACAGGAGATAATCTCAAATAGGCCGAAACTTTAAAACCAAAGAAATGAACCTCGAAATAAAGTATCAGAACTCAATGTGGTCTAAAAAGGGGAAGGTGTTCGCTGTGACGCCAGAACATACAACCTGTGAATTTACAACACGGGCAAAAGCTGAATCGTATGTTAAATGGATGGCCGCGCGTAAAAAGCATGGGATGGGACATGAAATAGAAGTGGCGGCTTGGCTTGAGTGCGATAAAATATGTAACTAACCAAATCAGGGGTCGGAATTTGAAAAGCAGATCGGACTCACCTTAAAATCTATTGTATGACAAAATTTGAAAATAAAATTATCGAGCAAAGAGAATGCAGAGAAATGGCGCGTAGGATAGCGCCCTCTACTCCTTTCCCGATTGTGGTATCCGAAGCAAAGAAAAAAGTAAAGCAGATTAAAGGAATCCCACACATTAAAGAAGCCGGGGCATTCTACACGCCTGAATGGATGGCGCACGAGGATGCAGGAGAGCTTATCAAGAAGATAAAGTCAGCGTTTAAAAACACCTTCTTGGCATAATGCGCACCCTCTAACCCGCATCCGTCAGCTATTGGGTCACGTTCCCAAGCGTTACTACAGCTTGACCACGCAGCAGCTCAAATCTGAAATTTCAAACCTCATTTACTTACTCCGATAAATTACTACCATGAACAATTTCAATCAAGAAGCAACACAAGAACAAGTCAACAACCTACGCGCATCATTTTGCCCATTTGGGTGGCTGGACCTGCAAGCGGCAGCAAGTCAAGCCATCAATGCAGGACACACCGAACACTGGGTATCTGAGCAAATAGAAGAATGGATGGAAAGCACAGACACATCAAAACTCAGCGACATCGACCCTGTTTATGTGACGATGGATGCAATAATGCAGGAAGCGCGTAACGAGATTGAGGAAGTTTGTGAGCTTGACATCTGCAATGACCTAACCGGCTTTGACATCTTTGGTAATTACCTCGATTCTCACTTTGACGCCTACCTCAAGGATGAAGAAATTGAAAAACTTAAAGACGCATTGCGGAAAAATGAAGTAGACATATCAGAGCTTACCACAGGGACGCAATATTATTTAAGTGAAATCGGTATCACCATCGAATCAATTAACGCATAACCCCACCCCTGCAGGCCTAAAGAAGCCCGTCCGATCATGCCGGAGCAGGGGGCTACCTTTTAAAACAAAAACAGATACCAATGGCAAACATCAAATTGACCGCAGAGCAGAAAGAAGCAAACAAGATCGCACGTCAGGAAGCCCGTAAAGCTGCAAAGAGAGCCGCAGAAATACAGGCACAGCGGGACCAGAAACCAGTAAAGGAGATAACTATCTCCATCGAGTGGAAGAAGTCCCGCACATGGGGCAGCAATCCTATGCTGTCAGCAGTTGTACGCCACACAGACGGCACAATTTCACGCCATGAGGCAACATGCAGCGGCAGCGGATATGATAAAGAAAGTACTGTAATTGCCGAAGTTTTTAACGAGTTCCTTCGCTACCGTCTTTGGCAGCTACGGGATGCCGGGGCAATTGAACGCGATGTGCTCGACAGGGTAGAGAATACGCTCCCCTACGGAATCTATATTCGTCCTGATTGGGTGAGCTATTCAGGCGGCATTGGCACTAGTTGCTATTATGGAATCAGTAAAGCCATAGGCGGCGAATTTAAGCAAGTTGCAAGCGGCAAAACTTTTGACGCTTACACCTTCACAATGGCAGAATAATGACACCAGCCGGAGCGGGAAAGCCGCCAGAGTTCGCGACCCTATCCGGCGCAAAATTTATCAACCATGTACAACAGTAAAGAAATTGAGGATTTTATTGAGAAGGTGAACGAAGAAGCCATTGCAGCCGCACAAGCAATTTTTGATAAACACCAACCGGAATTAGAACGTCGGATAAAAGCACAGATGAACATAGGAGACAAGTTCTCCATTGGAATGGGAAGTGCAGACTTTGAAAATAAGAAAGGGGAAGAAGTTGGCAAAAAGTTAGCCGATATTTTAAGTAGTACGCAATACGAATACAAAGACCGCGCAGGATTTAGTCTACCCGACATCACTAAATAAAATCCCACCATGAAACACCTAATCCTTACCGCATTTTTGGCCGTTTCCAGCCTTGCAGCACTCGCACAGGGCATCTGTACAGCCACGACAAAAAAGGGCAGCCAATGCACCCGCAAAGCCACAGGAAGCTATTGCAAGCAGCACGACCCGGATACTCCCAAGTGCGGTGAACCCACTAAGGCAGGCAAGCCCTGCACCGTATCAGTAAAAACAACCGGCACCAAATGCCATAACCACAAAAACCCGCAATAATGGCACACAATATCCAGCCCGAAACCTTTTATCAGATTGTGTCTGTTCAGATAGCAGTCCGTTGTGATAATGCCGCAGAAGCCTGCGACGCAATAAACGAACTTCTGAATAACAACATTGCAGACGACACCTGCATTGCTGATTGGAAGATAGCAGCCGATACAGCACCAGCATTCTCGACAAACGACCCCGAAGAAGGAGAATTATTCAACGATTAAACCACCCAATAATGCCATCCACCTACACAGCCGCACAGATGATTGACTTCGCAAAATGGTGCTTTTGGCAGGGCATCGAAGTCATCAGAAAAGACCAGGAAGAAAATTATCTCTCACAATGGGCCGCAGATACTGACTGGCTCAATCAACAATAAACAAAGCACGGTTAAAGGCCGGTCACGGGTTCAATTCCCGTGGCTTTGCAAAATTTAAATCCCATGAACATCCACGAATTTTTAGAAGCCTGTGCTACTGGTGCCCTGGTGCCCGAAGCAATACAGAAACACGCTGCAATCCTGCAGGACAGCGAACTTGTGACCATCCACAGCATCCCACGGGCAGAGGTGAGCGGACGCACGTTGAAAGCCTTGTATTCACTCCGTAGCTACACGGATGCAGACGAAACACTGCAGGAGCATCTTTACACGGCTACAGACATAGAAATAGCATACGAAGCCAGCGACAGAGAAATAGACAACCTTCTGGCCATCCTGCGCAATTCCGGCGCTTCTTACTTACGCTTCATCAAATAACTATCATGGAAAAATTTACCAAAGGCCCGTGGACGGTCGAAAGAATTACATCCGTTGAACCTACCGCGTTTAACATAAGCCCAGACAACAGCGAAACCTACCGAGGGTCAATATGCAACCTGCAAGATTGCGAACATATTGATGGGATAACTGCTGAAGAAACAACTGCCAACGCCCAACTGATTGCCGCCTCTCCAGACCTGTACAAAGCTCTGAAAGCATGCGTAAACACCTTTGCGCCGCTAATGGCAAAAGACTCCCCGGCAATTGCCGAAATACGCTCAATATTGCTCAAAGCAAATCCACACTACAACCCATAGCACCATGCAAACCAACCTACAATTTAAAGGCACCCCTTACCCGTGGAAGCAGGTAGGCACAATGATTATCAGCACAACGCAGGCAAAGTACGCGCCGAGGTACGTCACCAATGCCCCGGAGGAAAACTCCCTGGAGGATTGGATGATGACAACCGTTATTAACGCGCAGAATGCTATGCGAGGCGACAACCCCGACGCAGACATGGCCATGCTTACAGCCGCGCCCGAAGTATGGGAAGCCGCAAAGGCATTGGTTGACGAACTGCCCGAAGAATGGCAGGACAGCCCGATAGTACAGAAACTCATTTCCTCACTTGCGAAAGCAGTAAATCAGCAATAAAATGGCAACACAATCAATCGGCATTGAGCGCCTTGAAACCCTCGCAAATCACCTTGAAAATGGCCAGCTGGGGCACAGGGTTTTCGACTTCTCAACGTACAACAGTGCAGACGTAGCGAAATGTGGAACCGCTGGATGTGCAATAGGAGAATGTCCTATTGTTTTCACTCAAGAATGGAAATGGAACGACCTCGGACTTCCTCAGCTGAGGTACAGCGGAGGAAGTAATGGAATAAATGTGCAGGACAACGCAGAAGCCTTTTTTGACCTGACGCCTGGCGAATATCTACACCTTTTCTACCCAGGAGCGCAGGTCCCTTCGGTCTATGGCGGCAGATTTCTTGGAGTAAGAGCCACCCGCTACGAAGTAGCCGCCAACATCCGTGCATTCATAAGCAAAACGGAGAAGCCATGACCACCGCAACCAAAACCCTGTTCTTTGCCATTGCGGCACTGGTTGCAGCCTTTGTTTTCTTCGGAGTGAGGGAACGCCTGCACATCAAGAAAAGCCCCTACATCGACATGCCAGAAGACCCCCCGGCAGCCGGCGACCTTTTGAGCGTTGAGCGGGTAACTCCGGACAGCGTGATCATCGGCTATGCAAATCCGCAGGGCATGCAATTAATTCACGGACGTTAAAACCAATACCATGACACCCGAGCCAAAGAAACAAACCGCAAAGCAGCAGTACAGCAAAAGCCCTTTGTACGGATATAGAAAGCCAATCAAAGACGAGTATGGCAACAAGTGGTGCAACTGCTCAATTCCTACACTGGCTACAGCCCACGGCAGAGGACAAGCTGACTGCTTACGCTGCCATAATCCTTGGTACAATTAAAACCTCCACCCATGACCCTGCTCGAGCATTTACCCGTAATCGTCCAGCAATACACGAACCCGAGAACATTGAAGTCTTGGGGCACCTTTGCTGGCATGCTGAAACGCGCAGAAGCCGCGACCGGAACCGTAGCCTATACAGACATCAACACAGAAGGGCTGCAGATACTCGTCAACGCCCTGTTTGCCGAAGGGTTGGCAGTTAATACCGTCGGCCTGTTCATCTCAAAAATGAAAGCCCTGATACAATCAGCGGCAAGGCACGGACACCGGATAAACACGACCATTCATCTTTTCCAGGCCGACAAAGAAGAAAGCCACGCCATCTACCTCACGCAAGACGAAATAAAGCTCATTGCAGGCGCTCTTTTACCATCCCGCTTACAGTTGGCCCGTGACAGGTTTATTTTGGGCTGTGTGACGGGTTTGCGGCACTCAGATTACATTCGTTTGGGTCGTGAGCACGTCGCAGGAGATTGTTTTTCCATCCTGACTGAAAAAAGGAAACAGCGGGTAGTAATTCCCATCCACAAGCTGGCTGCGAAAATCTTCCGGAAGTACAACGGCAACCCGCCACCGTTGAAAGGCGACCTGATAGAGTTTAACGGCAAGCTATCCGACATTGGCAGACTCGCCGGACTCACTCAGATTGAGCATTACGAGCGCAGCATCAATAAGCAGGTGGTGAAAATGAGCAGCCCACGGTACAGGCTTATTACCTCACACACCGCACGCCGTAGCTTTGCAACCAATGCGTACCTGAGCAAGATAGAAACGGCCAGGATTATGCTTATCACTGGCCACAAGACAGAGGAATCATTCTTTAAGTACATCCGCATCAACAAGGCAGAGAATGCAGCGGAACTATCCAATCACCCGTTTTTTAATTAAAATCATGAAAGACAACTTCATTCAACCAGCATTCCCTGTTTACGAAGCAGATGGCGACGGCAACCTGCACTTATCTAACGAAGGCATGAGCCTGCGGGATTGGTTCGCAGGGCAAGCGTTAGTTTCAATGCTGAACTCGCCTGATACCATTGGGGAGAACACATATGCAATGGCTGCCACCCTGTCCTTTAAGTTCGCAGACGCCATGCTTGCCGCCCGTTCACAGGATAAAACTAGTAGCAAATGACTAACCCACAATATTTCGTAGCGGTGCAGGCCGCAGAGGAGATGCCAGAAATAAACGGCAACTATTATACCAACCAAGGCGAACTAACATTTGTTGCAGGCAGCTTCTTCCAAGATGAAGGCCGGAATGCTTTTGTTCGGTCAAACGCGGGAATCACCCACTGGCTCCGTCCAGCCCCTGAAGTCGAGGCGATGCAGGCGCAGATGGAGAGGATGCGTAACGCGCTGGAGGCTGTGCTTCCCATATTGTGGGATGGCGACCCCCGCAGACAAGCTGATTGTCCCTATTGCCGTACTATCACCTCCGCACTTGAGGCGGGTAAAATTGAGAAGCCCTCCCTACCAGACACAGAACTTCCCGAAGGGTATTACATCACAAAAGACTGGCAGTTCATCGCGCACAATCAGATAGTGCTGGTTTGTACGGATTTTTTAGACTACGGGAAGCCAAGAAGATTTGAGGAAGTGGTATTTAAAGGTTTAAAGTACGGATTTCCTATGGCCGCTGTATTGCCCGGTTCTGCCCCTAGCAATGTTGCATTCGCGATAGAATACACCCGAGTAGATTAAAACATCACCCCCTGAACACCGACAGCAACAGGGGTAATCTTCATCTTTTGCGGTATCGGGTTGAAGGCTATGATAACTTGCTTCACAGCATCGCGGGTCAGCGGTATAGTGCCGAGGTCAATTTTTGAGTTCACCTGCATCAGCAAAGTCCCTTCTCCGGTATCGTAAAAGCTGAAGCGCAGGGTAGGGTGCTGCCACAGTCCTTCGCATTCTTCATCCTCAATACAGCCACAGAGCAGCATCACAGAACGCTCGGTAGTCATTGGCCTGGCTAATGGCTCCGGAACCTTCTTAAGACCGCCGCCAGCCTTTATGTAGCCCATGATGCCGCGAATTTTTTTGTCGCCTTGCTTGACGGTAATACCAAGCGAAAGACACAGCTCCTGAAAATCGGGGAAGCCGTGAAAGTTGAGGCGAGAATAAAGCATCGTTCTATCATCTTCATCCAGGCAGGCACACATTTCTGAAAGCTGCAACATCGGATCAGGACCAAGTTCAGCAACAGCATCGGCCAGGTCTTCCACAGAATCCGTCATTACCCGGTGCCGGGATAAAACCTCGACAGCACCGCAGCGAATACGAGAAGACACATCTGCCATCAGCGTATCTACAGGCACATCAAACTCAGAAGATGCCAGTTCTCTTTCAGCCTGCTTCTTTGCCTTTTTCGCGTATTTTATGACCCGGTCGCTGGTCTTGTATGGTGTGCTCTGTTCGTCCAGGTACTCGTAAATGCGTTTGCGCATCCAGTTGGTGCAATGGCTGTTTATCTTGGTAGTGCGACCCTCATACCCCTGATGGTCGGGATTGAAAGAATCCAGCCCTTGAATGTAGCCAATGGTAGCAGCAGGGATAAGGTCAGAAACCATCACCCCGTCACCGTGCGTCATATCCCGGCACAGCTTGACTATCCAACGCATATTGCCCTCGACAATCTTGTTCCGGCTCGCAATACAACCTTCTTCACGATACCGCCACAGCAGCAACAACGCTTCTTCATTGCTCATAGGAATCTCAGGAACCGATTTCAGCAGGGCCACAATGCTGGCTTCTACCGGCAGAATCCTGGCCGGCTCATTGGGATCGTGAAATTTCTTGAACATGGCAACGCTTTGCTCAAAATTACGAGTGTTATTAAACTGAATTAACCTACCTTTGGTTTATTAAACTAAGCCAATGCCAAAGAAGACCGGCCCGAAACCAAAGAATCCATCCGAACTTCGGAATGTGATTGTCCGAACCTACCACACTGCCAGCGATATATCTATTGTTGGCGGAATCGAAAAAGCCCAATCCATCGCCGCAACAGCCCTTGCAGAAGCGGTTAAAAAGAAAATGAAAGTATGAAACTAACAACTGTTGAAAAGAACATGCCAGAAATAGATTGCTGGTATCTTGTAAGGTGCCCTGAATACTGCGAAAGCGGGTGGCAAGTTGCAAAATGGAATGGTGACGAATGGGAACATGGGCATTTCTCCGCAAGCTGTCATGAATATGTAGTTGGCTATTTAAAAAAACCACTCGACTAACGATGCTCAAACTAACCATCCCGCAGCAGGCGGCAGAAGAACCGATTGGTTGGAGCAAGCCGCAATGGGTGTATAGGGAAGAAACAGGGCAGGTTGTTCTGACAACAGGCAGTCATTATACGACTGGATTTTCTGGGACGTGTATGCCGTGCAAATTATATCCCCGAGGCCAATATACAGCAATATGGGATAAATCCGCCTTCCGCCCCCTCACAATCGACATCCCCTTCACCATTTCAAATAAGGACTGATGACAAAGACCAATTGGGGATATAATGTAGGTTACATGCTGCGAAAGCAAGTTGTTCGGCAACAGCATGCATATTGCAAATTTGATTTCAATGCCGATCCACAAGACAGAAGGCGAGGATGCAGACTGCTTCGCAGGATTAAGCCTAATCGTTCAAAATTCAACTTTAAAAACAACGACTGATGAACCTGAAAGAATTGCGTTTAGGGAACTGGGTAAATTACGACGGAGATCCATGTCAGATCACATCACACTCTTTTTTTGGGTTGCAATTTTCAACCATTGGTTTGTCTCCTATTCCGGTCACGCCTGAAGTATTAATATCCTGTGGCTTTACTAAAGAAGCTGATGGACATGAATACCGAATCGCATTACCCTTGGGCAACGGAACCGACCTGTGCATTGAGACATTACAAGAGAGTGCAGGCCCGTATGATGCAGTTATAACTGATAGGGCTCCAGACAAAAAGCCACATTGTTATTCTTACCTAAAACAACAACGATGGTTGCACCAACTTCAAAATCTATACTATTCCCTAACCGGCGAAGAACTGCCGTATAACTCGCCAAATGGAACTGAAAGAACAAATGCAGTCTGCCTTAGAATACATCAACATGCACGATGATGACATAGAACGAATTGCATCGCACCTCGCCACCCTTGCCGCAGCGCATTATGGGAAGGAGTGGTTGCCGATAGCGGATGCGCCGAAAGATGGGACAAGAATATTGTCTTGGTCAGAAGAGGACGGTATTTTATCGGTTGAATGGGTAGGTGGATATGAAAACCTTTGGGCTATAGCCTATGATAAAAGCAGACACTGTACATACTCTGATGGTGGCTGCACATATTACCACGAGGCATTCCCCACCCACTTTATGCACCTACCCAAACCACCCGTACCATGATACCAACTAATGAACTCCGCATCGGGAACTGGGTGCTGGATAAAGAATCAGGAAATGCCTTCCCTGTTATATCAGTAGATAAGGGTGGCGTGTTATCCGCTATCGGATATGGTGTAATGTTTACCCGCTTAGCTGTTGACATCGAACCCATCCCCCTCACGCCGGGAGTGCTGGACAAGTGCGGGTTTACAAGTCTTGTGGCAGAAGAGGCAAATGAAATATTCGACACATGGTACATGTGCGGCCAGAAAATCCTTTGGCAACACGATAACGGGTTTTGCAGCTATTTTATGGATGAGATAGACCTTACTTCCCTACACCAGTTAATGAATCTCTACTTCGCTCTCACAAACACTGAACTGACTTATGATCCCCATAACCCTTAACTCCGCCGAGTATCTACTCATATGGCTGCCACCAAAAACTACGGATTTACAGATTCACCCGTCAGCCAACCGCAATTATTGGCTGACCTATTACCCCGGATGGCGCGGACAACGGGGGTCAATACAACTCCCTCCCGGCACATGGCAAATCGCCCTGGGCAGTTGGGATATGAGCGAGGAGGAAGCGGTAAAGCATATGGAACCAGACCAGCAATGCAGCGAGGACGGGCAGGTATTCGACGGATGGCACGACTTCACCAACCCTGCCTCGCTCTACACCACCGCCCTCCAATCCGCACAATCCCTATTCTCTCACTACGGCATCACTTATGGGGTGCTGGTAAAATTGATGAAGTAATGGCACTGAGAAAATACCAAAGAGAAATGTTTGAGGCAGTCAAAATAAGACGCGCCATGCCTTGGCTTAGAATCGGCATGAGGGTTGATGTAGCAGGCAAAGCAGGAATTGTAAAGTGTGGCAACCAAAGTGGCAATATTGATGTAATCTTCACTGATGGGCATACAGGGAATTGCCACCCTAAATGGGAAACAACTTACTTTGATGAGAGTAATACAATTGTTCACGATTATAAAACCACCCCATGAAACGAACAGCGAGATTTGAGATAATGAAGGGCATGGAAGAGCCGGAAGGCGCATTCCGTTACGACCCCGATGCAGGAACGCCTTACTACTGGCTACGCCTGACCGGTGCCAACGGAGAACTAATGCTCTCCTCACAGCCCTACACCCGCAAATACACGGCAAAGAAACGGGCAGAGCGCATCAATGCAATCTTTTGCGGCACACCGCTGCCTATTCTGGATAAGACAAACGAAATGCCATGACATCAGAAGAAAAAGAGACCCTTTGGTACAGCAGGGCAATTGAGATGCTGAAGTTAAAAGAACACAAGAACGGCATCGCATCATGGTGGCTGCGACTTGAATATCCCGAAGAAACATGGAGCACAAGCCAAATAAACTATTGGTTAAAAAAATCGGTAGACAAAGGCTTGCTATCATCCTCTGCAACCTGCTATTCCACACAATACTCTTTCCCCGCCGCCCTCAAAGAAGCCCAAACCATTATTAACCCGAAAAATTGAAAGGATGAACAGAAAAGAATCAGGCAGCACATTCATTGGCTTAAATGGTGACGAACCGCCAATATTCAGTTTCCGCATTAAGATGCACAACAGGAAACGCTACAAAGCGCTCAGTTCTGTGCAAAAGAGAGATGCCTACCTGTGGGTATTATCCCAAATGGAAACGCTCGATTCCTGGGCCTCTGAAATACTGGAAGACATTGACCCCACCCCAACCCCCGCACCGGAACAATGAAGAAGATAAAGTTTAGGCCGCTGCGAAGGGTGAAAAAGACGGGACAGGTTGTTGTGGCATCGTACCAGCAGTGGCGGAGCATAAAGACTGCTGATTATTCTGAGTTCCAACTATCTTTCGAAACAACTTATGCAGAATTTGACGAGGACGAGGTAGTGCATAATCACTTGGGAGAGCCATTATTCTGGTACCAATACCTACCCGATGCGATAACTGAAATATGCATAGAAGAAGTACCCCGGATGGCACCATTCGAGCTAAGAGTTCATAATTGGGCGGCAATCCACCATTTACGCCCTTATGCAGTTCGGATGAATGAAAGATGGACTTCTTTTACTAGCTGTCGTGGGTTAGACTGTGATGGCGTGCCCACATTCTCACACTATACTTCAGAAGAAATAGCAAAAGGCAAATTAGACCCATTCCAATTCGAACCATTGACAGTAGGCATGGTTAAACGCTGGCTGGAGTGGTTCATCATGAACCTAAAGAACCCTGTTTATTCCTAACCCCCAACCCCCGCACCGGAACAATGACTTACTCCGCGATACACAACGCCCTAATCATAGACGCAAATGACTTGCAAAGGGCAGCGCATAGCATAAGATATGCCATGAAGCGCTACCGAACCGCAGCAGACGTGCCTCTTGGCTTAAGGAAGTCTGAGTCGGGTCTTTCAGACTTTGACCATGCAGAAAAACAGATGCTGGACGGCTTGAAAGCAATCGGCATCGACTTCGCCGCTGAATGGGGTGACCAACTTGACCTGACCAACGCATAACAATATAAATCACACCGGAACAATGAAGAAGATAATTTGCAGCATCATGGGGCACAAATACAGGCTGTTCCGTAGGATAACCCCCACAATCAGGGAAATAAAGTGCGTTAGATGCAATCAGCACTTTGGTATGAATGACGAGATACAATCTATTCTACCAATGGATGCTGAACTATACCGGCTGCACTTTGACCTTTTATCCAAAACCCCACCCGCCGCGCACGGGTAAAGAGCGCAGAAATATTATGACTTTCAAAGAATTTTACCTCATTGCATTGCCCCTTTTCTTCCTGGTATTGTATGCACAATCCTTTTCCACAAAGCGGAAACTTCGCAGAAGAATTGAGAAACAGACAGGCGAGATTGAAGCCCTGCACTTAAAAATTGCCAAGCTAAAAAGCCCATTATTCAAGAAAGGGCTAATAACCCACCTAGGAAATATTTCTGGTGACCCACAAAAATGCTTTTCCATTACCGGCCTATCAGTGTCATTCGCTCAAGTAGGCATGGACCTATCAAACCCGAAGAAAATGAAAATAGGTGGACACGATTGGAAGAAAATCCGCAAGTATTCGGCTCGCCAAAAGCAAGACCCAATGTACATGTCTAAGATTATAAACGGATGGATTCAGCACAATCTCCTGCGTGATGCAATAATCCCAAAGATTAAAGCAAATAAAGTTTTGACGGAAAACAACTTTCAATCGATAAGAGTAAGATAGTATGAAAAAAAGAGACGTTCTCATATACCGGGTTCCAATCAACTTCCGGTCGAAGACAAAGAGCATCGCAAAGCAATTACTCGACCAGGGACTGCTGTACGACAGCGAAGAAATCGGAATCTTCCAGGGTGAGCTCGACGCCATCAAGACCCTGCAGAAGAACCACGAACTGCTGACGGACTACAAAGCTGAACTACTTTTGGAAGCCTTGCACAAGAAGCTGACGGTCCACATCAAAGACAAGAACACCACCCGCAGAATCAGAAAACCGAAAGAATGAAAGCAATAAAATTCCTTTACCCGGTAGCGTTGGTACTGTTCATCATCGGCGCCACATTCTACCTGGCCAGCAAACTACTCCGGGCATTATCCCACCTTCTCATGTTCCACCCCCACTCAGCCAAAGAAGAAATCAGAAACTTTTTCTCCATCAAATCACTCCCTCAAGATTATTGAAATGCCAACACAAAGCAAAAGACAGAAGCGCCTCGCAAGTAAAAAGAAAACGAATCCCTGGCTCCAGCTGGACCTCGACCAAATGCCCCACCCAAAGTGGATGACAAGAGCCTACCGGAACGACGAATTCATGGTGATGGTAGATGACCATTCTCCTACCGACAAGGGTGAAGCCGTTAGGGTCATGGTCCGCAAACACACTGAAACTCCGATCATCAACCACTGGTCAACGATGATGAATATCAAGAATCAGCTCTTTGGGCCAGAAACAGTCGCTGTTGAATACTACCCAAAAATGTCGGAGCTTATCGACGACCACAACATCTACTGGTTCTGGATTTTCCCCGAGGACTGGTTGCCAAAAACAATGTTCCGCACAGATAAAGCCCCGGCGCAACCATCGAAATTAATCTCGCAATCGCAGTCGGAATTGAGGTGATTTATCAGGAATGATCGTATATTTGCAGCAATCCAAAAGCCTTGGCGGGTCATTTGGAGGACAACTTATCAGTACATCCAGCTTGCATACCGCAGTGTATAAAGGCTGACATACACTAAGACCCCCGGGGACCCGCCACAAAAAGCTCTCGGGGGTTCTTTACGTCTACTCTACACCATATCAAGCTGCTATCGTTCATCTGTGCATTCAAAGCGTACAGGAAGAACAGCGTATGGTACAAGCAAGACAGGCACTATAAAGTGGCTCAGGCCATTGGAATCGCCCCGGCAACATTCAAGGCTTATTTCAAGCAAGCACAGCAACTCGGACTTATACAGGACAACCGTTTCATCAGCCTGAGAGAAGCAATACCTACACTGCTCCCACAGTTCTCCGAGGAAAAACAAATGCAACACTTTGAATGCTTCCGTACTTTCAAAAAGACGCCCAGCTTCAAAGATTACTACGAGCGAATAAAGTTCGCCCTGCCACTGCTGAACTACCAACAACAGCAATTCAACATCGAAAAAAACAAAGTCCTCGATTACTTAAGCGCGAACCGGATTCCTGCTAAAGCAATGAGAGCGCTCCGTAAACTGCAGAGGAAGCACGGGGCTCCTTCATTGACATCATTGCCAAGTATCGTGAAAAGAACAGAGGACATTGTTACGGGGAAGTTCCATACTGCAGCACTGATAGGCTGCGCTCCATCCACAGCCGCCAGATTACTTGGCAAGTGGACAAAGACAGGCAGAATAAGCCGCACAGTATGTAGTGACTTCATTTATGCTGAACAATCACACGCTGCCCACGATGGCCTCAAAGAAGCAGGATATAAGTTCTGTTGGCCAAACAAAGCAGGAAGTGGATTCTACCTTAATCGCGGGTCGAAAATTACAGTGATAAAGGAAATCGAAACTTTAGCTTAGTAGGTTCCATTTTTACCAAGACCTTTTATACCTTGTAAAGCAACACCACAAATGATCACCAACGCACATCTACCATGCACAGTATGGGACGCAGACGGAGGTTCCTGCATCGGAATATTCGGCAGCAGGAGAATAGCCGGGCAGTTTATCTTCGGACCAACCAAAGGCCCATACGTTCTCTGCAACCGCGTCACGACCATAATCAAAAAGCAATCGGTAGTCAGGAAATCCAGCACACAGATTGACTGCCGGGTAACCATAACCGACGCCACCGAGGACGACAAACGCTATTTAGCCGACAAGAAGTACATCATCCGGAACCCGCTCTACACATCCTTTACATCATCTATCACCAAATTCAGACAATGAAAAAAGCACTCAACTTCATCGTCACTCTCTTTACGCTCCGCAGCGTAGAAAAGCAGGCTGCACTTGAGCTCAACAATTTCCTTGACGAAATCACCTTCTTCAGGGCTGAGATTGCAAAAGCAAAGACAGTACGCAAGGTCAAGTACATCGGCACACAGCTGCAATGCCTGGGCCAACAGTACGAGCACCTACCAGAAGCACCCTGGCACATCAACCGGCTCCAAAACCACTGCCTCCATCGTCAAATCGAATTGCTCACGAAATCATGGACGGTATTACTCTAATCCTTGCAATCGTCCTTTATCCGCCATTTTATTGGCTTTTTATTTACCGACCCAAAAACAAAAGCAAGAAAATGACAGACCGTAACATACACCACAACCCAACCGGAAAACCATTTTGCTGTGTTATCGGATGCGCCGAAGATGCCACATGGCAGATTGACGGTGAATCACTCGACGATATGACGCAAAGCTGCGCAAAGCACAAAGAATCTTTGTGCGCACCCGGACAAATAGCAACAATACTCGAACTCCCCGAATTAGCTAAACCACAGTAACCATGACAGACCGCATACCAGTAAGTGACGCGATGGGAGATTGTGACCCAAACGACGTCGAGAACGAATCCTTCGGACAAGAAGAAATTTAACCCTTTAAAATACCAATCATGCCAACATCAAGACAAGACCACGATTTTCTCGAGACAGTAGTACCCACAACGTTGCTCGATGACGCAATCGACTGGATAAAAAAGAATTTGAATCCAGACGAGGTTTTCGAGGAGAAAGAAATCCTAGCTTTTGTCAGAGACAACTTCTCTCCCGAAGTTGTGTACGACAGCGAACTCGACACCTGGGCAGAAAATAACGGCTACGAAAAGTCAGCATAATGACCATCGACGACTACTACCTGTGCCTAGCCTCGGTGGAATGCTTTGCTCACAATGGCAACCTCATTGCGGATATCCCACATGAACACATCCTCAAAGCACTCCACGCCACGCCGGCAGGATTAATCGAGCAGCCGGCAATAGACCGAACATATCCACCGGGGCACCCAAACCGGCAATGCGAAATACTCATTGACATTCACGACTGGTTCCGCTGCAACTCCAAAGAAACAATCATCGAAAAACTCACAGAAGCCCTAAAACAACATGAACAGTCAACTTCAACAAACCCAGAACACTGAGCTTACACAAGTGCAGGAAGTGCCAAGCGAGTTCGCAGCAATGCAGCTACGGGTCGAAATCGACAGCACAATCGCGACAGCGCGTGCCTTCCCCCGCTCACTACAGAAGTTCCGCGACAAGGCACTCAGCATGGCCACATTCAGCGAAGAAACCGCCGCTGCCTGTACTTACGCTCTGCCTCGAGGTGGAACACGCCTTGAAGGCCCCAGCATTCGTCTTGCTGAAATCATTGCCGCATCCTACACGAACATACAGTATGGTGGCCGGGTCATCTCAAACGACGGCAAAACTCTTGTTGCTCAAGGTGTATGCATTGACCTCGAAAATAACGTAAAGGCTACGGTAGAGGTCAATCGTAAGATTACCGATAAGAACGGGAAAACATACAATCAGGACATGATTGTAATGACTGGTAATGCAGCAATTGCCATCGCCGTGAGAAATGCGATATTCAAAGTCATCCCAGCTGCCCTGGTTTCTGACATTCACGACAAGGCCAAAGAAGTTGCCAGGGGCACAGCCGAAACACTGAACGCGCGTCGCGACAAGGCTGTGGCCTACTTCAAAAGCATTGGCGTTACAGAAAAGCAGCTTTGCGATACACTCGGCATTCAAAAAGTAGGCGATATCGACCTCGACAAACTTGAAGCACTGACAGGATTTAAGGCTGCTATCAAAAACGGCGAAAGCAATGCCAAAGAAATTTTCTCGCCGGAACCAACAGCTACAGACAAGGTCGACTACGACACGTTGAATATGCTGTACGAAATGAAGATGGAAGCCCTGCCAGAAGAAGAAAAGGCAAATGCAAAGCGCATTATCGACAATAAAGAAGAAAAGTCGTATGCCAAGTTGTTCAAACAGCTACAAGCTCTGTAAAGTATGATTTTCAACAAAGAGAGAATCGGCAACTTTACTGGTTCAGAAATATTCGTCCTTGCTAAATTGAGTAGCAAGGGCGAATTTCTAAAGGCGGCACTGACCTACATTGAAGAAAAGATTTTTGAACGCCGGCTTGGACGCTGCATTGACTCTGAAAGCAACGCCCGGCCACTGACCTGGGGAACACTTCTTGAACAATACACTTTCGACGAAAAGCTCAGCACAGCCTACTCGCGCAATTCAAAGGAAACAATGGTTCACCCGACCATAAACTATTGGGCCAGCTCTATTGATGCTTACAAGTATGACAACGAAAGAGCAGTAGCCGAGCAGAAGTGCCCCATGACACTAACGAGCTTCGTAAAGCTGGTTCAACCACTCTACGATGGGCTCACAGGCATGGACGCCATGAACGCAATTCGGGAGAACCACCCGGACGGAGAAAAGTTCTACTGGCAGATAGTTTCTGGCGCCTGCGTCGCAAACGTTGACCATGGAGAGCTCATTGTCTACCTGCCTTACTTCAAAGACCTTCCTGCTATCCGTGAACTGGCACAAGAAACCGGGGAAAGCAAGTTCTCATGGATTTACCACGCTGAAGACGCAGACCTGCCGTTCCTGCTGGACGACGGCTACTACAAAGACCTGAATATACTCAGGTTCAAAGTGCCGGAAGAAGATAAAATGCATCTGACTGACTGCATCCTCAAGGCAGGCAAAATACTACTTGGCTCCCACATCATCGCATCATCACCGGAACCGGGCATCATCCTCGCAGAACCATTCAATCCAAAATCATTACTCAAAAAAATAAAAGAATGACCATCAAAGAACTTGTAAAGAAAGCGTTTGAGGCCGCAGAGAATGCAGGCTGGCACAGCGACCGTACCACTGGTGAACCAATCCAGCGGAATAAGGCAGAAATGATATGCCTGATGCACTCCGAACTTTCCGAGGCAATGGAAGGCGAAAGGAAGAACCAGATGGACGACCACCTACCGCACCGTCGCATGGCTGAGGTTGAATTTGCAGACGTGCTTATCCGCATTGGCGATTACTGTGGCATGATGGGCTATGACCTCGAGGGAGCCGTGCTCGAGAAGATGGAGTACAACCGCACCCGTGCCGACCACCAACTTGCAAACCGCGCCAAAGAAGGCGGCAAAGCGTTCTAGCATGACACACCGGCGAACACCACCAGCCATCCTGCATCGAAACGACCCTGTATTCACAATCCAAGACCTGCGCGACGGCAAATGCGCCGTGGTGAATGATGGGACGGTAGACCAACTAAACGTTTTGCTCCGGAATGCTTTCCCTAAAGACGCGTTAGCAGCAGGGGATAGGCAGTTCTATTACCTTCACCCAGCCTTGAGGGGAAAGTGGGGTAACTCTAATAAAACCACACTCCCCACCCAATCCGTTCACGAATTTTTAAAACAACTGTAAAATGCTGCAAGCAAAAGATGCTGCCAAAATAAATTGGCAATACGAAGAAAACAAAGAAGAAATTAAACTCTTGGAAACAGGAATCCACCAAGCTGCTTCAAGGGGAGAATGGCATGTTACGATAGCAAACATTACCGAGTTCCAGAAGCAAGCTCTAGTAGATGCCGGATATCATATTGCTATGCAAGGCAGACCAGAAGAAAAAATACACACAATTTCATGGCAGCACATGCGCTAAACCCTCAAATAAAATGACACCCGAAAACACCAACACATCAGTGGCGACGACCACATCCGAAACCCTCAAGGTTATTGACGCCGGCCTCAAAGCATTTGAAGACCGCAAAGCACAGCTGGAAACGCTGGCCAAAGATTACAGCGGCCTGCAGTACACCAACCCGGAGGACAAAGCGACCTACAAAGCCATCGAGGAGGGCCGGAAGCGGCTCAAGAAAGAGCGCAACAACACGGAGAACGAAGGCAAGTCCATGCGTGCTCCCCTGACAGACCTCAGCAAGACCATCATCGCAAAAGAGAAGGAACTCATTGCCCTGATCAAGCCCGATGAAGACCGCCTGGGTGCCGAGGCCGAGAAGTTCGAAGAAGAATGGAAGCGCATTGAAGCAGAAAGAATAGCTGCCGAGGAAGCACGCATTCAGAAGCGCATCGACGGACTCCGCCAGTACAACCAGGAAGTTGACTACTCCATGCTCAAAAGCCTCACTGACGAGGAGTACAGCCAGGTTCTCGAAACTGCCAAAGCCGAGTTCGAAAAGGAAGAAGCTGAGAAGGCCGAGGCTGAGCGTATTCGCAAAGAGCAGGAAGCGGCAGAAGCATTGCGCATCGAAAACGAACGTCAGGCGGAAGAACAACGCCGCAAGGAAGAAGAAGCCCGGCTCAAGCAACAGCAGGAAGAAATCGCACGCAAGCAGGCTGAGCAGGAGAAACGCGACCAGGAGTTTAAAGCCGAGCAAGACCGCATCCGCAAAGAGAACGAGGAAAAGCAGGCTGAGATTGAACGCCAGCAACGTGAGATTGCCGAGCAACAGCGCCAGATAAAGTTGAGCACCCGGCGCAATCAATTATCAGCAATCGGTCTTCGCTTTGACGATGGGGAATACTTCCACGGCAACATGCTTCTGCTCGACGAAGAAAACCTGCAGGCAGCAGAACCAGATTGGGAACAGCTCATTGAATCTGCTAAAAAGCGAATGGCTGAATACGATGCCGAAGCGAAGCAAAAGGCCGAAAAGGCTGCGCATGACAAGCGCATGCAGGAAGAAAAAGCTGAGCAGGATAAGAAAGCCGCAGAAGAACGCGCGCTGGCTCTCCGGCCGGATAAGGAGAAGTTGCTGGCATTTGCAGACCTTCTTAGCCACATTGAGTTTCCCGAAGTATCAAACGAAGCAAGCACTAAATTACTCAGTGCTGTTGAGCTGAAAATCCAAGACATCTGCGATTACATCACCAACCAAGTCGAAAATCTTTAAAAACCAGACTATGAAACATACAATCCAAATCGAGCAAGAAGTGGAGGTAACACACTTGAAGGTCAGCGCAGGCGTTCGCTATTGGGAGGACGCTACCATCAATGGCATAAGGGATGAAGAAGGCACACTCACACCACTCCGTCACGGAGATAATTGGTGCCCAACCATCGAACTGGAAACAGGCAAGATTCAGAATTGGCCAGAAGGCACAACAGCCGACCTTCATTTTAAGGTCTGTGATGCAGGCATATACGAACTTCTCGATGCTGATGGCAAGGTCGTTGCCAGCCGCGACGGCTATGTTCCGCGAATGATGTGCCCGGAAGAAAATGGCTATGGTGACTACATCATCATGAAGATTGGCCCAGACGGAATCATTGAAAAATGGGAGGTTGATTTTGACTTTCTTGACGAAGATTAGTACATTTGCACCAAGCCGAAAGGATCGGCATTGGCACCTATGAGCAGATAGGTTCAATTAACTTATTTACAATCCCTGACGGGGATGGCCTGCTCGCCTGAACCGTCAGGGATTATTGTTTTATGAAGCTCGCATCCTTCGCGCTGAATGTATCTGACTTCATCCTCGGAACAGCCAGGATGAAGCCAGAGGAGGTCGGAGCGTATATCCGGCTACTATGTGAACAGTGGGACAAGGGAGCCCTGCCAAATGACCCACAGGCTCTCCAACTTATAACAGGATTTGAAAACACGGCCACCGTGATGGCAAAATTTAAAGTTGGCGAAGATGGGCTCCTACGAAACCAGCGACTTGAGCAGGAACGAGAGAAAAGAGCACCGAAAAACAAAATCGACGCTTCACTTCCTGTCGAAGAACGAGAGAAAGCATTTTACGAAAGCCTTGTGCCACACGTCACAGAATTTGGAGCAAAAATTGTCCGGCCCTTCTATGACTACTGGCGTGAAAAAAGCCACAGCGGCAAGAAAATGCGATTTGAGCTCGAAAAGACTTGGGAACTCAGACTTCGCCTTCTCAAGTGGCAAGGGAACAATGACTGGTCAGCAAATAAAACACCTTCACAACCTCAGCAAATCAACGCACCCGACAAACGACTCCTGTAATGGCACTCAATACAAAAAAAGACTTCGATACCAGGAACAAACCTCAATTGAACACTTTGGTATACGGCAGGATTCCGCCCCAGCTCCCAGATGTAGAAGAAGCAGTACTCGGCTGTATATTGCTTGAAAAAAATGCAGCCGACACGGTAATCCGAATACTCAGGGAGCCAGAATGCTTCTATGTAGACGCTAATCAGAAGATTTATGCTGCTATACTCAGATTGGTGAATAAAGGACAGCCAATCGACATGCTCACAGTGATTGAGGAACTGAGAGCAGCAGGTGAATTTGAAATTGTCGGCGGGGCGGCCTATCTGGTAAAGCTGACTTCATCCGTTGTTTCCGGAGCTCATGCTGAAACACATTCGATGCTGATCATGCAGAAGTTCATGATGCGAGAGCTTATCCGAATTTCGGGAGAAACAATCGCAAAAGCCTATGAAGACAGCGAGGACGTATTCGACCTTATGGAAGCGACTCAGACGGCAATGTCAGGCATCAATGACCACATCCGCACCGGAACCATTAAAAGCCTTGCCGGCTCCATCTTGCCAACCATAATGGAAATGCGTGAAGCCAGGAACAACAACACCAACATGCTAGGTCTGAAAACCGGCCTCACCAAACTTGATGAAATAACACTAGGCCTTACAGCACCGGACCTGATTGTTCTTGCCGCAGGCACTGGGGAAGGGAAAACCAGCTTAGCGCTGAATATCGCAGAAAGCATCGCACGGTCAGGGTCTCCGGTAGGCTTCTTTTCTCTTGAAATGAAGGACAAACAACTTGTCTGGAAAATACTTTCGCGCATCCTTGAGGAAGAAATAAAGGTCGTCCGAGGTGGTAAATTCAGTGACGCAAAGTGGACAGAGCTAGAAGGGACTATTCTGAATGAGGTCCGCCAAATACCATTGTATATCTACGACAAAGGAGGTATCAACATCATCGAGCTTAAAGCCACCGCACGAACAATGAAGAAGAAGTACGGCATACAGGCTTTGTTCATTGACTATATTCAGCTGGTTCGCGGAGCCGGCAAAAAGTTCGGTACCAGAGAAGAAGAAGTCAACTTTGTGAGCAAGGAACTGAAAGGCCTGGCAATGGACCTAGAAATACCAATAATTGCACTCTCTCAACTCAATAGAATGGAAAAGGGTAAGGCCGCAAGACTTTATGCCTTGTCGGATTTGCGAGAGTCAGGAGCAATTGAACAGGATGCAGACGGCGTTATTTTCGTCTTCCGGCCCTCACAACACAAGTGTCCTGAAATGAACATTGGCGGAACCGACATGACCTTCGACGACACAGACGCGATTATCGACATAGCGAAGTGGAGGCTTGGCGAGGTCGGTGCGTTCCGAGCAAAATTCGTAAAACAGCACAACCAATTCACAGATTACCAGAAAGAAATAGACTGGCAACACCAAAACCCCCAAGCCGGCATCCGCCGCGACATCACAGAATCAAACAAACAAGAGCAAAACGCTCCCTTTTAATCTCAAAACCCCAACCAACCAAAAATGAAAAAGACAATCCTCGCACTCGCAGCAAGCGTGCTATTCCTCGCATGCTCCAAGAACGACAACAAGACACCGGAAGCGCCGGCAGTAAAGAACCGCAGCATGGCCCGGACAACAACCGGCACCATCGATAGCGCCGATGCTGAGAAAATGGCGCGTTCCTACTACCTATCTGTGGCAGACGCTGAAGGTGTTGCCCAGGCGCCGCTGTCTTTTGGCGTCACGCTGGCAGAACTGAACCAGTACGCTGATAACAATTCCCAGATTACCGGGTTCCGCTTCTACACCGTTCACAACATCGAGTGGGCAAACAACAACTACGGTCAGTCCACGACGCAGACAACAACGATCATGGTACCGGTAAATGACTCCGGAGAAGCTGTTGCCGACGCATACTGGCCGACTATACCATGCCCATCGGCAAACTGCCTCATTCACCATGGCCTCTGCAACACAGCCTGGATTGTAGGTCTGCTGGTCAAGAAACCTCATTAATTCACTGAAGCCGGTAGCCACCCGGTTGCCGGCTTCTTTAAACTATCCTCAATGACATTCCTCAAGGTTTACATCATGTGCGGCATCCTATATGCACTGTACTACAATATAAAGAAGACCGAAGCAATAGAGAAATACATTTCAGAAATGGAGTTCATTTTCAACCGTCGATTTCTAATAGCATTCTTCAACCTAGCCTTCGTTGGCTTCTGGCCATACGGGATATGGATTGACTTAAAAAAACTCGTTTCATTTTATATCACCAAACGGGCTTGTAGGAAAGCATTTGAAAAGATACGCGACCTGCAGACAACACAGGAAAAGAAAGATTACTGGCAAGACCTAATCGAAAAATTCAAATGACAACCACACCCGAAGAACTACACGCAGCGATAAAACACAGTTGGAATCAGGCTGGCACCAACTACCTGGTTCAGATTTCAACTAACCTTTCATTCGCCAAAGCAAACCTCCAGGCATGGAAGCGCGAACCATTCGTAAGCCCACGTCAGCAGAAAATAATGGCAGCAATGCTCAATAGCATGAATTCTGCCCTCAATGGGTGCCGGCAGATACTTCAGTTGAAAGACCACGCTGAATACAAGGCCGAAGTGCTGGACGACGAAATAGTTCTGCAGACCGGCAGTGTGATGACAATGTTCATGGCCATGCCAAAAGAACTCCGGGATGTCTTCGAGAAGGAACTGAATGCGGCCTATCTTAAATTACAACCTAAACAGGAACAAAATGCCGTTATCGAATAAGGAACTGAAATACATTCGCGACCATTGGGAAACAATGACGCTTCGCCAAATGTCCAAACACCTGAAACGTGCTCATATCACCATCAATGCAGCAGGCAAGGAGATGGGATTGTCCAGGAAGCGAAAACCAACCAGACCGGAGACCGAATTGATTCGGAAGGAAAACGAGTATATCCTTGCCAATTATGCCGACACAAAAGCCAGTAAAATCGCTGCGCACCTGGGGATACAGGCTTCTCTTGTCCATAAAAGAGTGCAAAACATGCGCAAGAGCGGGGTCGATATACCTTACATTCCCAATGCTTTTCGGGTAAAAATGGGGGAGTTGCGCTATTATAGCAACGGTGTCTACCAAATGACAGAAAGCGGACTCGTTAGACTGCGCACCAGAGGCGCTAAATACAAGATCGGAGACATCAAGGTCAACAGTTCCGGCAAGGAAATGATAATGACCGAGAAAGGATGGCGCCGGACAAAAGGCCCAAAAGAGCCACGCATACCAAAACCAAAACCCACTCCCATGCCAAAAATCACAGTCAACAAAGGACGCTTACACAACCCGCACAAGGAAAAGAAGGTCGCTTTGATGCCAAACAGAGATACAACGGCCGGCAAGAAACTGGTCCGGATTGATGCCAAGACCGAGATTTACGGAGACATATCCAAATCCGACGAAGAAATCATCCACGCCTGGCAAGAGAAAATGAAAAACAGACCTCACCACAATTAATCTCACAACCTTGCGCCCTGTTAATAGCAGGCGTGGGGGTAAATTTGAAGATAATGGAAGAAAAATGGATGCCCGTTGTAGACTATGAAGGGCTATATGAAATTAGCAATTTTGGCAATGTTCGTGCTGTTGAACGATACTACTACACAGGAACTGGCACCAAGGTTAAAAGGAGAATCTATTCGACGGTTAAAGCCGTCTCTATCAACACGCATGGATACCCTCAAAGCATATTCACCAAAAACGGCAACAGGAAGAAAATAACAATACACCGGCTGGTAGCCCTTGCGTTTATTGCTAACCCAGAGAATAAATCTCAAGTTAACCATAAAGATGGGGACAAGTTGAATAATTGTGTTGAAAATCTTGAATGGGCAACCGCAGCAGAAAATATGGCCCACGCTAGCGCAGCTGGGCTATTAACTCCAGTGCCCGAATCGGATGGAGAAAAGATTGTAATTTACTTCGAAGGCGATAAGTGTCTTGGAGCATCCACCGCAATCACAGAACTAGCGAAAAGGCTTAATCTCGACCGCAGTTCTGTGTACAGAGCCGCAAGAGGGAAACAAAAGGGCACTGGTGGATTTTCATTTAGATACTCTACTATAGAAGAGTATGCACAGATTGTCGCTACCGCCCACATGCAGCCGATGGTGGAGGCTAAGAACTCAATGGATAATGCACTGCGCATCATCATGGATAATGAATCGGCATCTACCGAAATTTACCACATTGCGAAAAATGGCCTTCGCGGGATATACCCTGAAACGCCTTTCGACATGCAGTCAATGGTAGATATAATAAAGGAATTAGATGATAATAGCCCAGCTTATGAGGCGCAATTGTCAACCATGTGGGGGTACGTTTCCGCAGTAAAAGATGCACTCAAATTACTGCTCAATGAAATGGCCCCTGCCCTATCCACCCACAAAAACACACAGAAATGACATGGGAACTTTCACTATAACCTACCAAGTCAATAAAACACCCATACCGATTCCCGACGGGATGGAGGCAATGCTGTGCAAAACACACAAACGTCTTCCTTCATTATTTGCATTGAAGACAAAAAAAGGCAAAGAACAAGGGGTAACTGCCTGTTGTGACAGTCCTGATTGTGAATGCTACGCATGGAACGTCAAAGACGTTATCGAAAAGTGGAACCGATTTCAAATACCAACCTCAATCTAATCCATGACCCACACCACACCAACAGAAGCCGCAGCGAAAAAATAATAACATGATAAGAAAAAGCAAATACGGCAACACAAAGACCCAGGTTGGCGACATCAAATTTGACTCTAAAAAAGAGGCAAAGAGATACAACGACCTCATGGTGATGGCTCACGCTGGCCAGATAACCGAGCTGCAGCGCCAGGTGAAATTCACGCTCATGGAAGCACAGTATCGGGTAGTGGATGGAAAGAAGAAGTGTGTTGAGCGAGAATGCACCTACATCGCTGATTTCGTGTACACGGACTACAAAGGTGACAAGATTGTGGAAGACGCCAAAGGCATGAAAACGGACATTTACCGGCTGAAAAAGAAGATGATGCTACACTTCCATAATATTCAGATAAAAGAGGTTTGACCGTATTATCCGAAGATGCTGACTACATTTGAAATAAACGAGTTCCTTCGGGTAAATCCCACCTTAACAGACCAGATGACGCTGGCCGATGTGATTACTCACATCAAATCTCCGTTCTCTTACGACTGTGCAAAGTGTGGTGGCAATGCCACTTGTACCGAAGTCAACAACACGGTCACCATCTACCAGCCATGTGACCTATGCTCGGGCATCGGTAAAACGGCAGTCAATTACGTTGCCAATAACGGAGTCACCGGCTACACCCCAACACCTTAATTTTACAGCATGGCAATTTCAAATCCTGTAGTCAATTCTAACGAAGTAGCAAATGCTTTCCGCATGCCGCTCGATAACATCGGCATCGGCCTGCAGAACTACACGCAGAACGCTCTTATCAATGCTGAAAAGCAAGCGCAGAAGCAAGCTCAATTGGCTGCCCAGCGTGATCGGATGATTGCAAACCTCATACCGGAGGATTCAATCGTAACAGGAACAGCATATGATGATTACTTGCGCCAGCAAGACACCGCCGAGATAGAGGCACTGCGAGATTCTTTCATGAAGAACCCAAACGCCTTGGATATGCAGCAACAAGCGGCAGTCGTAGCACAACGCATGCAAGGACGCAGACAGGCAGCCAAAGCAGCAGTGGCTGGCGTAGACCAATGGGGCACCACTCTTGGCAAGGAGTACGACTTCGTCGACCCCAGCCGCGTTACAAACGCTGGACGCTATGCCTTGCTTTTCGACGAGAAGGGTCAGCCAAGGCCATACACAGACCTCAATTACAATTACCAGCGCATTCTTCCTGGCGACCCTACAACCAATCCTGAACAATGGGCTGCTGTTACAAACCGGGCACAGCTCAGGAATATCCTGGGCAAGAACCTTGGTGACGCATTCCCAACTGAAACAGGCATGCCAATCCCAAATGAACTGGATGGAGGCAAGACTGATTTGAAGCTGACTTCCCGTGGAAATCTAGAATACAATCAAAAGGCACAGCAATTTATTACGAGAGCCGAACAACTTGCTTTCGACGTCGCCGGCGCAAATGGCGAAATCCCTACAGTCACCAAGTCAAACAGGAGGGTGCTGGCTGCTGATGTATATGAACGGGCTCAGAAGCTGCCTTCATTCAGCATCCAGACTGAGATATTGAGAAAGCAAAGAGCTCAGTCTGACCGGGAATTCAGCAACCTGCCATTGGAAGTACAACGCAGAGAAATAGGACTGGAAGTGATGGAAGATGTTGGACCAAGGGGCGGCACCAGCGTTAATGTTGACGACAGCCGTGAAAAACTTCGGATGCAGCAGGAACAACAGCAGTTCAGTCGGAACATGGCTTTGCAGGAAAATGCCAGAGGCTGGGCAAACTACAACCGTGGAGTGCGTAATGATGCAGAGCGTCGCCAAAGGCAAAAGGACAACCAGGATTCCGGCTACAACAATGCCGTTGACCTGCTTGCCAGTGGACTTGGCGCCAATGGTAAGATAGACCCTACAGCAGCTAAACGACTTACCGCACAAACAATTAAGATAGGGCCAAAGACATTTGTAAATGCGATTGACATCACTGGAACATTTGGGCTTGAGCACAAAGACCCAAACACAAGACAACCAGTGAATCTTTACTTCATCAAAGATGACCCTACTTATGGAGATGCGCTGATAGAACAAGGCCTAGTTCCAGAAATCGTAACAGACGTCAATGGCAATACGGTTAAAACAGGTAAAATGGTGCCGCAGCTTGACCAAAGAAGGATATATAGCAGTACATTCCCAAACAGCAATACCCCCGGATTTATTAAGGATAACCCGTGGAAACGACTTGACGCTTACAGACCAAAATCACGATTCGGCAAAGATGATACCTATGGCGCATATGGCGACCAATCCCCTTACCAAGAAGAAGACCAACAATAATCACCATGGGAGATAAAGACAAGAATGGCCAGCCTATTAAAAAACAGCCACAACGCACCTTCGGAACGCCTCTGCCTGCAGAGGCTTTCGACATATATGGTAACGTTCGCCCAGATTTTAATCAGGCTGAGTGGAACCAGAGAAATCAGCAGGGCCAAGAGTACCAGCAAAATCAGAAACAAGCCGACGAACTAAAAACGCTTGCCTATAAAAAGGCAGACGAGGCCGCAAGAAACTATTGGAAGAACAATCCAAATGCACCTGAAGAGGCAATTGCTTCAACACGCAATGCATACCTCACTAAGATTCAGAACAATGCTATCTCAATCTACGACCAACAAGTAAAACAAGCCGAAGCACAGGTAAAGCGCCAGGCGGCATCTTTCGATAAAACCAAGTTCTCCAAACTCGTTGGCAAACCCAACGTGACGCCGGTGCAGGAAGTGCAGGATGCTAAAAAGGTGGACTACAAGAAGCCGGTCGAGGCCGACTTTGTTTATACACCGGGCACCCAAAACTACAGCCCTCAGTTCGTAGAGCAGGTTCTGAAATACTCCGGTGGCGACGAAAGCAAATTTGCTGAAGCTGCCAATGCTGTTATCCGTGACCGCCGGGCCAAGTTTGAAGCCGACCCTACTTATCACCAGCAGAACGTTGACGAGCTGTATGATTCTCCCAGCTTTACGAAAAATGTTGCCGGCCTTGCTTATCAGGCTCTTGGGGAAGGTGCATCTGCGCTCAGAAATACAGTCGGCTGGCTGAACCTTAAAACCGGGAATCTGGTTTATGGGATGGCCAATGACAAAGACAACCTGCAGCGCGTAGCAAAGAACTATTCAGAGTGGGTACGCGACACCGATCAGAACATGGGTCGCAATAAGCCAACCAATGAAAAACCACTCGACATCTTCAACCTCTTTAGCGACCCCGCAGGACAGATTGATGCACTCATTGGCAATACAGTTCGCACAACCGGAGAGTTTCTTGTGCCAGGCAAAGCAATCGGAACCTTGAGCAAAGTGGGCGGCGCAACCCGCGCGGTCGGCAATCTCAATGCCATTTCTCAGGGAGCAAGAAACCTGGCCATGACCGCAGAAGTAGGCGCTCTCGCACGGCCAACAATAGCGCGAGATGTACTGACAGGCGTGTCCGACTTCCTGACCTCAGCACCGGGCCGCGCTATTGCAAAGTATGGCGACAACCTGCTGAACACAGGAATGATTGCCTATCCCACCATCTGGAATAAATACTACAAGGACGCCGTTGATTCAGGATATACCCACGAGCAGGCCATAAAGAAAGCCAACCAGCGTGCCCCGGCCAACCTAGCGGCAGAATCTATTGTGAACATCTACGGCATCAACGGCACGCGGTTCAACCCGCAGGCAATCCTTAGAGGCACAGAACAGAATCTCACAAAAGGATTTGGTCGACGCATGCAGGAAATTGCTTCAAGCATGAAACCTATTGTCACCCGTTCCCTCGGTGAAGGTGCAGAAGAATTTACCGGTAGCATGGCAGATAGCTACCAGGATTATCGAGAAGAAATTCAGAAAGCGAGGGAAGAAGGACGCGATACATCTGGCATCGAGTTCCAGTGGAGTAAAGCGCTCAAGCAAGGGCTGAATGAAGCAGCCGTTGGTACACTCGCCGGCGCTGCCATGAGCTCTATAAATGGCCACGGGAAAAAAGTAGCAAATAGCCAGGCCGCTGCAATATGGGATGCCTTTGAGAGCCCACAGGAATTTGTGGAAGCTCTTGGTGAATCCCGGATGTCAGGTAAAATAACCGAACAAGAACAGCAAGCCATCATCGGCTTTGCCCAACGCATTCGCCCTTTCATCGAGCAGGGTTTTGCGCCCAAAGAACAAGGTGGACTCGGACTGTCCGGACCAAAATCTGTGCAGTATGGTATCGAAAGAGCACGCCTGCAGGAAACTGCTGCGGCCGTAGCCCAGCTTGCAGAAAACACCATGCAGGAAACGGTTACAGACCAGGCCACAGGAACAACCAGAGTCGTTCTCATGGCGAAGAACGACTCTGGCACTTATACTGCTGAAGCCGGCGCACTGATAGAACCTCAGCTGCGTGCACTGCAGGCGCAAGCGCTTACTTCAGAGAAAGCCATTGCACAACTGGAGCAGGGCACCGATTTACAAGGGCGCACCGTAGCCGGCGACGAACTTGCCAATCTTGCTCAGCGTTTCACTCCTGCAGAATCACTCAGCGGTTCGCAGACGACCGCAATCATCAACAACGGGCCTTACCGGATGGATGAAAATGCGGATATATCGGTTTACATGAATGACCCTGCTGTGAGAGATGCAATCGTTCAGATGTCCGCACGGCCGGGCAACTTCAGCACTGACGTCAACACCATGCCTGTCATTATCGGGCAGGACGGTCAGATAATCGACGGTAAAAAGCGCATAGCTGCAGCACTGGCAACAGGGCAAACAACCATGGACATTGCTCGTCCTCTCACGGCGCCCGAGCTTTCCGTAGCCGTACAGGAAGAACACGATGCCACGATTGATGCCGCAGAGCCCAATCTTCTTGGCACCACATCTGACTTCGCTATCGACATCATTACTGCACGTGATATTTACGATGCAGAGGTAGAGAACGACCGCCCGGTAAGCGAAGCTGAAATGGATGCCGGCATTACGACACCAGCCATGCGTGCCATGGTAGCGGCAACCCGTAGCCTGGTAGATGAAGGGCGCAGTAAGGAAGAAGTGATGGATGCCCTGCAAAGGATGCGCGGCGAAAATGTGCCATCTACTCTGGCCGAGGGCGCTTACAATATTGTAGTTCCACCGGTAGCCCAAGAAGTCATTACGGAGCCGGCAGCCACAGAGGAAACAGTTGCGATAGTTGAACCGGCCATAGCAGCAACCCCAGCCACGGAAGGCGGGTTCCAACCCATCGTAGTAACCGAGGAAGAACTGAATGCGGCACAATCTGAATCAGCACCGGAACAAGTAGTTGCGGAAGAAGCAGAACCAACCTTTGAAATCACCCCTGAGTTTGGCGACCTACTTGGACAGCTTGAAGCGCAGACCATCGAGCAAGCCGAAGAACCTGTCGCACCACCAATTCAGCCATTCGTGGACGCCATTGTTGGTAACAGCATCGTAATGAATACGCCGGCCGGGCTCACTGTCCGGAACGTCGATACCGGCAACGAGCGTCCTGCCAACAAACAAGAGCGCGAAGGTGCCGCTGCCAAATACAATTTCCTGCAAGGCGCACTGGCACCACAGCCAGATGCCGGGGTGAACCGCCAGGAGTATGAGGCTTCGATTATCGAGAACTCTACCAACCCTGTTGAGATAGCGACCATCTGGCGGAATATGCCGCAAGAGCCGGAAATGCTGAATACCATCGAGCAGGCAATAGTAGACCAGGGTGGATTCACCACAACTCAGGATTCTTTCAATCAGTTCGGCGACCGCAACAATATGAATCGCGGCATCGCTGCGAAATACATTGGAAAGAAGGGGCAGAAAGCGGCCAGCCTCGACCAGATTGCCATTGACTTGAATGGCGCTGATATGGACGGCAACAACGGCCTCAATATCACGCCGCAAGACCTTGTCGATTTCATGTACCGGTTCCCCGGCGGAGTTGACCAGGCAGTAAGATCACGACCATCTACCAATCAGCGCCTCGCCGAAGACAAGTTTGAACAGCTTACAGGATTCCCACTCAACGACGGAATCGTCGCCATTGTGATGGCTCAGCAAGAAGCGCAATTAACAGCAGAAGATAAAGAACTTTTAAACCAAGACTATGGCAACCAGCAAGACCTCGAGAACGCCTACTACGAAGCAGTCCGGAGAGGTGAAATTGACCTATCAGGAGAAGTTAGCGACGCTATTAGCCGCCAGGTTCAAATCGATACGCAAAATAATAGCCCAGCAGAAACAGCAGTTCCAGTAGAAGAAGCCGCACCTGAAATAGACCTGTTTGAAGTTCGCCAAGGCACGCAGAACATCTTCACCGACAACGCGACAATGAATCGTGCCGGCTGGACACGACAAGGCGTAATGGCACTGCATGAACGCATCAAAAACAAGTTCAAGGGTGAGCCAACGCTTGTGGTCGTAGACAACGAATCTGCCCGGCAATTCCTGCCCGAAACCTTCGCAGAAGAAAGAGCACCGAAAGGTTGGTATGACGCTGGTTCCAATACCATGTTCATTAACGTGGAGGAAGCAAGCCCATCAACACCTATCCATGAGCTTGGACACGTGTGGGCTGCCTGGGCACGCGTAAATGCTCCAGACATATATGCCCGTGGCGAAGCGCTCGCCAAAGAAACAGACGCCTACCAGTATGCTTCTGCATTGCTGGACGGACAACAACCGGCCGCTCCGGCTGGCATGAGCGCTTCCGATGTAGCCATGTGGCAACGCTACGCCATAGAATATGGGCAGGCCGAGGATAAGTCCGAAGCCCGTGCTGCCATAGCAGAGGAAATACTTGCTCAGACCATCGAACAGGAAGCCCAGAATATCCCGCAGAAAAACAGAAAGGGATTCAGCGCATGGTTAAAATCGCTTTGGGATGCACTCAAAAAGTCAGCCGGCTTCAACCAGGTAACCGCACAGCAGTTTGCCAACATCAGCCTGCAGTCATACAGCCGTGCAGTCCTCGCAGAACTCAGCTCTAGCAACAGCCTGACAAGACGCATCAAGGAAATCATCGACGCTCCCAACACGCTGACAAGAGCAGCCAGGGCAGAGCGTTCCCAGAACCGGAGCGCCGACGCCATCGACGAAAGCATTGCCATTGCGGCAGAAACAGCCGGGCAACGCGGTCGAGGTTCCAGCGACGAAGATTCCGGAGAACTCACCGGTGTTTATTCATCCGGCAACAGCAGCGACTTCGCTTCGCGCATCACCAACTCGGTTGGAGGTTCGCAGATGGTCGAACTCGTGGCAGCAAAAGCGCCCGATGTCTACCAGCATATGCTGAACCTTGTTGAACAAACGCAAGCATTCCAGAACGCGGCCGAACCTTTCGCTGAAGGAATCATGATTGATATGCTGGAGAACCCGGCAGGAATATCAGCAGCGGACAAAGCCATCGTTGGCGGTCTGGTTCACAAAGGACGAGGCACCTATGAGCTGACTGGCGCCGTAGCAGAGATGTACGAGGTTCTGAGCGACACTATCAGCCAGGTATATCCTGACGAAGTATTCTCACCACTTCGCTTTGCCGAATCCATGTCTGCCCGTTCCAAGAAGAATGGCCTGACCATGTATTCCCTCGCGCCGCAGATAGACCCTGAGCTCGTAAAAATGGCTGAGAAGAAACTCGCCCGTGGCACAAGCGAAACTGCAATACTGAGAGGACTTGCCGCAACGGTAGGACCAGAAATGGCACAGCAAATACTCGACAAGGCCAAGCCAAATGTTGAGTTCACTCGTCGGCAAGAAGCGCTCGACCGGATAGGCCTTACACCAGCTGCAATCGCAGAAGGATTCAGGGCAGTAATCGAAGCACAGACCGCCGGCAAGACCCAGCGTGCTGCCATCAACGATGCCGTGCGTGCCATCAAGGCGAATCATGACACCAGCATCTTCAACCAGGCTGCGTTCGAAGAACTGGTAAACGAGTACGTCAAGCCACGGGCTAAGACTTCCATTGGAACCACCATAAACAACACCACCCGTACCGACACTACTGGCATGGCGGACCTGAAGAACCAAATCCGAATGGAAGCCCGTGCAGCATTGGAAGGCTTCAGGGCCGGCCGTACCCAGGGTCAGCAGGAAGGTGAGGTTACCGGTGAACGCCGTGGCCGCAAAGAAGGAATCAGCCAGGGCAAAGCAATTGCTCAGGCGCCATTCGAAACAGCTATCGACCGGATAAAGGAACACCTTGCAACAGCACAAGCCGCCGGCACCGTTACACCAAAGCAAGTTGCTGCTATCATCGAGCGTGGCCTTGCCGTAGGAGAAAACGCTGCCAAACTCGACGCTTTCATTACCTACACCGATAAGATACTTGCGGATGCAGAGTACGATGCCAAGCTGAAAGACGCCCAATCCGTAGCCAAGAAAATACGCGCTGCTGTCCGCTCCAAAGCTGTTCAGAAAGCTGCGAACAACGTTGACGCCGTAAAGGCATTCCTTCGTATCAAGCCAGATGTACTTGCCAACCTTGACGAGTACCTGGCAATGGCCGACCGCGTGCTGACTACAATCAGTAACGCAAAAGCTAATGCAAAGAACGGCACCGTAGCCAACGCAGACTACCAGGCTACTATCACTGACATCGAAGCCTACGTTCAATCTGCCGCAGCAGAAATGGAAGCTGCCAAGAAAGAGCAGGAGCAACGCCGCCGCGACCGGGTATTCGCAGACCTTGTGGCAGCCGGCACCATTGACCCTGCCACGGCTTCTCCAGCGGATATACAGGCAGCCATTGACGACCAGCTTGCTCAGATGGCTGACGACCGTGCCGCAGCTGCCGTTACAAATGCAGAAGAACGTCTGAGGCTGATGAAAGCCTACGTTGACGACCAGTTGCTAGACCTTGGCAACTACAATATCAGCAATCTATCTGCCGAGGAAACCGAAGTGCTCGACAACATCCGCCAGATTGATACGGCTGAACTTGAGATGCCTGCTTTGGTGAAGCTGAATGATGTAATCAACAACATCACCTACAACGACTCCTTCACGGATGCCGGGGATATGTCGGCATTGTCCATCGTCCAAAGAAACATGGACCAGCTTATCCAGCTGATGAAGGACACCGGTGTAAGCCCTGCTGAACTGAAAAGCGGCATTGCAAAAGCTGTGGCCGGTGAAATTGCCAGCATCAACCTGCTGAATGAATTTATCACCAAGAACACCCGGGTCGCTGCAGAACTTCAACGCCTGTCAGGCCAATCGGAATTGTTCAACGGTCATGCTCGTGCTCAGAAAACACAGAACAACGCTATCAAGGCCTACGAGGAGCTGGTAAAGAACATGCCTGATGCCGTGATGGATGCGGAGAACAAGGTCATGCGTGGTGTATACGCTCTTTCCCAGATGAACTTCAATGAAGGTGCCGATAAGGACGCTGCAGAGTTCGAACGCATCAAGGGGCTCGTTGCCCAGACAGCTGACCGGCTCAACAACAGTGGCGACAAGAACGACAACCAGAAAGGGAAGTACGTCAGCGACGCCTATAATTCTTTGCTCGAGGGTTCCAACAGCCCGGCAGAGGTAGAAGCCAAACTGCTGGCCATGGAGAACGGCGCCGACAACCAGAAAATAGTTGAGTTCTGGCAACAGCAGTTTGCCGACCGCAGAGAAACCGTTGCAGAAAACAGTGAAATATACAGCAATCTGCCTTTCGAGGAAGTCAACAACTACACGCCGATTACTTACAGTAAGCTGCGCGGAGTGAAAGACCAGACTGCTGCATCCACGATGTTCGACCCAACGTTCTCCCGCCGTAAGATTGACGAAACCCCGGCCGGCACCAAGAACCGCCGGCGCCGGTACTTCGTTCTGCCAGGTCAGAATGCGGTACTCGACCTTGACTTCGATTCAGCAACTGCCGACCGGTTCTACGAAACCAACTACGATGTAGAAACCAATAAGGCAAAGGCACAGATTCGCATGTTCCTTGACAACAAGAATGCGACCACTGTACTAGGGACACCACAGAATGTGGACCTGTTCAGAAACGCATTGTCTGCCGCCGCTGCCTCGCAGAAAGGGAGTTCACCGCAGATAACAGCTGTTGAAAGGATAATTGAAAAAGGTGCAAATCTCGTAGCTGCAAAGTCTGCGCGGATTGCGCTCGGTGGACTTTCTCAGCTCCCGAAGCAGTACGTCTCCGTAGCCGCCAGAGCACTTGTAAATCTTGGCAGCGACGCACCACTATTCCTGAAAGCATGGAAAATGGGCTCCGATTACGAGATATTCAACGGACTCAATATCGGTCAGCGTGGATCAACAAAGGCAGGGTACAATCGTGAAGCCGACTTCAGCCGAATAGACCGCTCAGATTTTGGTAACAACTTCCAGCAGACACTTGGGAAGCTGGACAAGCTGGCAAAGTCTTTCGCAGACTTATCCATGAAGGCGCTTATCTACTCTGACGTAAAAGTAGCTCGTACATCATGGCTTGCTTTCTACATGCAGAGCTTACAAGAGCAAGGAATAGACATCGCCAACTTCAACCCAGCCGAGGCACACAATAACCTCAACGAGAAAGCGGCCGCATACGCAGAGCAACAGGTGAGTCGCACGCAGAACCCTAATGACCCCTCATCAATGGGACAAGCCTACCACCAGAAGGGAGCGCTCAGAACATTGTTCCGGATTTTTGCACCTTACTCCAGCTTCGCAACAAACATGCGCATGAGCATGACGAGCGATGCCCAAAAGCTGAGGTTTGGCAATAAGAATGTGAGGCGTGAAGCAGTGCGCTCTTTGGTTGCTACAGCCACAGAGGCAGCAATCTTCAACACCATCAAGTTCTACGTTGTTGGGATGCTGACAACAGAGATAGCACAGTTCTTTGCCCAGGCAGCCAATATGTGGGACGATGATGATGAAGAATATGACGACTCAACCAAGCTCAGCAAGGCCGGGCAGAAAGTTCTGAGCGGAACCATCTCAGACTTCTTATCGTCAGGCATGGGCTCAGCACCACAGACTGCATTCAACCAAGTAGCCAATTGGGTTATCAAGTCCGCCAACGGGTCAGATGAAAAGGCTCCTGGATTCTTCACCGTCTACGACCCCGGCAAGTACGGAGAATATGACTATAGCCAGTGGGGGATGTTCGCCAGCCCATTACAAACAGCTGTTGACGCCGGCAGCCAGGCACGCATGGCTATCACAGGGCAGACCGACAAGTACAAGGGCAATATGTTCAACCAGACCAAAACACGTGTTGACATTAAGCCAGAAGAACGCGGAGTGGCTGCCATTGGAGCACTGCTTAACAGTTTTGCTATTCTCGGTGCATCAGAGGCAGATGTATCGGCAATCAACCGCAAGCTGCAGTCCATCAGAAAGAGGAAGATGGAGCGTTTCTACGGAGGCAAAAAGTACCAGACTACTACATCCGGCAAAGGGACCTACAAGATGAAAAAATAAGATAAGCCCGACACTCGTCGGGCTTTCTTTTTACCTTTATTCAAATACCAATACATCATGTCCACACTCAAAGAAAACATCGAACCTATCCTTGAATTATTCAGCAAATTCAAAAAAGCTGCTGCTAAATATCCCGGTGCTTTTCAGGTCACGAAAGAGCTGGAACTGCTGGTAAATCTGGATATGATTGAAAACGGCACAGAACCTATTGAGGATGGAAAATAGCCCATTTCCCTGTACAGGCTGCGGACTGTGTTGCAAACACGTTTCTCTACTCAAAGACTTCCCTGAGCCAATAAACGAGGACGGTGTGTGCAGCCACCTCCAGGCAGACAACAAGTGTGGCATCTACGAAACCCGACCTCTTGTTTGCAATGTAGCTGCTTACCATGCCCACAGATATCCAGAAGTTCCATGGCCACAATTCGCCAACGTCAACGCAAATATGTGCAATCAGTTCCAGGAAGAAGAAGGTATTGACGAGTCCTTTCGCGTAACTTTGACCGTATAATAAAAACAAAAACTATGGTTTGGGCAGCAATACCGGCACTCGCCGGACTCGGTCTTGGCATCTACCAGGCAGCACGCGCTAACAAGCAGCAAAAGAAGCAAGAGGCACTGGCTGAACAGGAACTGAAAGGTCGCCCAAGCTATGCACCGACACAAGCGTCAACAGCATTGCTCAATGACGCACAGAGCCGGGTCAATGCCGTCAATCCTGCTATCCTCGCCGCACAGCAGCAGGCGCAGCAACAGGCAGCAACAAATACTGCCAATGCACAGCGTTTCTCAACTTCCGGTGCAGAGGCACTACAAGCAGGTGCAGTAGCACAGGCTCAGTACCAGAATATGCTACCGGGTCTTCTCCAGGCGCAGACGCAATACGCGCAACAGAATCGCGGACAGTATTACGGAGCACTGCAGGGTATGGGCGAAGAACAAAGACTCGTAGCGCAAGATCGGAATGCTGCTTACAGCGACCGTTTCAACTGGCAACTCGGGCGCGCCAATGCTTCCAACTACAATCGGCAACAGGGTATCAATCTCGCTGCGAACGCACTTTCTACCGGTGCCTCTCTTTACGGTGCAAGCCAACAGCCGCAATACCAGCAGCAGCCACAGGCATACAATGCAAGTATCACTCCTGCCATGTACCAAAACGCCCAGGCGCCTTACTACGGCTCTCCGGATATGTACAACTCCGGCGTCTACTGGCCTCAATAAAATACTTTACCCGACAACTTGTGGCCGCGTTTCTACGCGGCCTTTTTATTGTCCGCTCGACAAGGTGAACTCCAGCGTAGCTGTTTGTATTTCCACCATACCATTGATCCGATTCCAGCCCAACACCACAATAGGGACATCACCTTTCAGGGAAGCACCATTGAAGTTGCTGGCATCCCATTCTGTCGGGCTCACAGCATTATCTGAAAGACGGTCACGCATGATAGCAGCACGCCACACACCTTCCCTGCTTTCACTCCACGGCCGGGTGATCGCTATCTGCTGAACAGACAGGTTCTGGCAAACAATCCAGCAGAAGTCAGGAGGGCGGTTTGAGGTGACAGCAATTGCCTGGGGCTGTATCACTTTCGGATAGCCTTGATTGAATGGCACCGTCACGAAGCAGATATTGGAATCAGCATCTCCGTAGAAGCTGTTTCCAGACTGAAACTCCTTCCACAAATCCCGGCTTTTCCAACCATATACATCATTGCCTATACGCAGGAACTCCGCACCGCTCAGATACACCATGCTCCAGCGGTTTTCTTCCCAATTGTACACATAAGTAGCCGGAGCCCGATATTCTGCAAACAATGGGTCAGGCAAGTTTGTAGTAGGCAATGTAGGCTTCTCGCCGCTACGCTGAGGCATCGACACAAGGACTTCCGTGCTGTATGGATTCACACCTACACGCGGCTCACCGGAGCTCAACAATGCTTTGAATAGTTCTGCATTACCAAAGCGAGATACGCTGCCGGCACCGGCGGAATTAAATTCCACCACCTCTTTCCTGAAAGCATCTACCCACCATACGCTGCCCTGGTAACTATCAAATGCCCGGTAAGTCTGCATGCCCCGTCCGCCAGCAATCGGATTCAGGCTGCCAAGCACACTCGCGACAACCGTGAAGGCATCACTACCATTGGCACTCTTTACCTGTTGCTGACCTACAAGAGCAACAAAGCTGCCATGGGTGCATAGAACGACCATCTGGCCACCTTCCTGTATGCCTTTTGTTGTTGGCACAAGAGCTGTAATGCCACCTGCCTGTATGTCGACCGTCTTATAGTCTTGGGCGTCGAAGTTGCCGTACCCATTGCTGTTGGTACTTGGTATGTAGATATTGCTCCAGGCAATCACATTCTTCAGCTCCTGTTGTCCTATCCTGTCCAGCCCGGCCACACGTCCTGAATCCGTTACCGGCAACAGGTTTTTGGGCTCATACGGTGTTATGGCTATACCAGTAGCTGCCCCAGCAGATGCAACCCTTTTTTGGGTGTACGAATCACCATTGATTACGGTGGTCAAAGAAAGCGAAACAAAGAAATTCCCAAGCGTAGCAATACCGCCCGAAAGGTTTACCTGGCCAAAAGCAGCAATCTCATAGTGAGGTAACGCTGGTTTCACCTGAGTGTACAGCGTCACATATACTGGCGATTGGCGGTGAACAGTGACGGTTGGCGTCATTGTCCAGTTATTCGCTGATTGGCTTCCGGTAAAAAAAGCTTTGTAGCTACCATCCGGTACGATGTACACCAGATTTGAGAGCATGGAAGCACTGTATTGCATGATCACATAGCCATTGTAGGTAGCAATTACACTGCCGCTGATAACAGGCGTATTGGAAGCCAGGCCAGGAGCAAAGCCCACCATCTCTATTTTGTCGCCGGCATTGAACTCATAGCTGTACCCGTAGCGATTCATGGCAGACATATTGATAGCGAGCCCATAAATACGCCATCCAGTCGGCACATTGACCAACTCCGGATAGCCTGCAAATTTTATCTCCTTGTCGTCATTTATCAATGCCACTTTAACCAGGTCAGCAACGAACTGAATGTAGCGTACCGAAGAAGCAGTCTTGGTAATAGAGTAGTATTTTGCCCACACAGGAACAGCGCCCGAACTGGCACCCATAGCAACAGTCAGGCTATTCACCAGCACACGGTCAAAAGGACCATAAGGCGGGATGGTGACAGTCGTCAGAGTAAGCACACCAGACTTGCGGAGGGCGCCATCATAATACTGAATACCGAGGTCGAAATTACCAGGTAAAAAAGCCCGGTTTCCACCTGGAGTAGATTCATCAGGGTCATCAATGACATTTACTGACTGGCTGTACATCCAGAAAGCCAGCAAGTCAAAGTTCAGATTGCGATCATGCGCTTCGTTCAAAATGCGATGCATGATGCCGTACTGAGGCTGAGTGCTTGTCCCGCCCGGTACCGTTGCTACTGTACGGAAATCTCCCTGCTCCTGCAGTCGGATAAGTGTAGACTTTGCTACCGCCGAAGGCAGGTTGTAGAGGTATGGCCCAGGCATCATCCGCCCATTTGCAGCAGCCTGGTTATTCGGGTCTGCAAATGTGGTGTCGATGTTGTTCTGGCTATTGAAAAGCCCAAAAGAGTAGTCGCGCGGGAGAAGATAATTAACGCCAGCTATCCGCAGCACAATGGCGAAGTAGATAGGGAATGGGGCTTCGGTGCCGGGAGGTATCACCTCATTTGAAAGAATGACGTAAGCCTGCTCGGAAGTAAACGACGGCAGGTTCGCCACCGTACTGTTCAGAGTAACCGTAGCCGAAGGAAGCACTACGGGAGTGTCATACCCCTGCAGGACATTCCCCAGGAACAGCCTGTTATCAGACAGCGTCAGCACGTCAGCTGTTCGAGGTAAAGCATCGAATTGCTTCGCAGCATAGGCAGCATCCAGCGCTTCCATCGCAGTACCATTCCAGTTCGTAATCTTCAGAGCATCCGTAAGGCTGTTGTGGTTGGCAACAGCCGTTTCATCAGCAGGGTTCCCTTTCGACCAGCGACGGATGATGAAGAACGTATTGCTGTCCAGATACCGCACCACAAACTCAACAGATTTCCAATTTGTTGGTATTTTTTGACGAAAGCTCAGGATAATGGTAACGACATTCCAGAAATAAGAGAGCGTTGCCATCTGGCTTTCCCTGGCAGGCAATGCAGTGAGGGAGAAAGGTGCCATCACCGAGCGAATGTTGTCGGTGTTGGTGAAAATATAGGTGAACTGAAGGGCAGTAGTCTGTATCAGATTTCCGCCGGAAACATCATTGTTACGCCCGGCCTGAAGGGGGATTGCCCCCGGTTCAGGTATCAACGATAGCTGGTCGTTGGGCATAGGCGTCACGGCTGAATAAACCGTATCACGATTCAAGTAGCGAACGTCATTTACGCCATCCGTAAAAATCAGAAGGTCGTCCGTAGCTGCCGCGCTGATGAAAGTATCGGCAGTCCATCCAATCCCATCAACAGTATAGTCCGACCGGAAAAACACAGTCGGAGCGTTGCCATCAAACCTTATAATCCTGTGCGGACCAGAGCTGGCATGGAAGAACAGATAAGCTACGTTGTCCGGCTCATACACGCACTTTCCAAGTAAGGTGTAGGTGATGGGCGGATTGGTAGGTCCGGGTGGCAGTACGTCAGAAAACATCATGGCGATATTCCCAGGCAAAGAATGAAGGCTGTTCTTTCCGCCCTTCCCCTGAATTACCGGGTGCATATTGAGGCTATGCAGCACCTCGGATGGTTCCGCACCAAAAGGGGGACGATCTGACTCTATCCCCCCATTCAGTAATCTTGTCTGGTTATTGCTTGCCATAATTAAATTACGATTCTGAGCTCACCGCTCGAGAGCTTGTAAACATCATCTACCACCAGGCCTCCTGCTATTGCTTGTGCATTCCCTGCGTAGGTAGGAGTGCCGGGCAGATTGAATGCCAGCGTTGCCTTGGTTGCCAGCGTAGGCTTACCAGTAACAGATGTCCAGGCAAGCGACGGATTCACAGCCACGTTCTTGAACGTATTCGAAACACTGTCGTACACCAGTGTCTGACCGTTTGCCGGCGATGCAATGGTGAAGCCGGGCAGACCATCCACCGAAACCTCTTGTTTCGTCCACAGCGAGTTGGTCGTTGTAGAAGCAAAGGTCGTTACATTGTCTGGAGCAGTTCCGGGCGAATACGGCAGCAGGATGAAGTCGCCGACATCCTGTACAAAAGCCTGTATGCCTTCATTGCCTTCCAAATCAGACATCTCAGCAACGTCAGCGCAGACAGCACGGCCTCTCGCTTGAAAAATAGCCAAGGCCAAATTCAGCACCGACTGCAGGCTGTTGTTGTTGTACTCAACCAGGCCAGAAGGAGTCGTCTTGATGCCCGACAGCAGGACTTTCAGCTGCTCAATGATCGTAGAAGCCATTACTTGGAGATTTTAATTTTCTTTGAGGAAGCGCCGGGCGCGGAGGTGAACGTGATACGGATGCTATTTGCATTGAGCACAGCTACGGTAATGCCAGTGTACATGATAGTCGGGAACTGAGCAGCGACATCATATACAGTCACCGATGGAGTTTCAGTATTCAGACCATGGTTGATGGTGAACACCGTCGTGGTGCCATCGCCGACGAAAGTATTGGAACTGGTTGCGCCAAACGCGCCGAGGAAGCGCCAGATACCACCCACACTCGACACCACGTCGTTCGGCTTTTCGCTGCCCTGTGGCTCATTCTTGTGAGCAAAGAAACCTACGTTCTCTATAACCGCCAACACAGTGTCTTCCGGAGAAAGCTGCGCCAGCACCGTTGTGTTGGCTACAAAAGCAAGTCCTTTGGTACGCAGAATATCCAACGTATCGAGAAAGAATTGCCGCTGCCCTTCACTGCCGGACCATGGCACTTTCCCGTTGCCGGCCGTAAGCGCATTTTGGATTCTGTTAATCAGAGAAGGTATTGATGGCATGGCGGATAAATTACAGTGGATAATACGGGCAAAAACATAAGTGGTCGAATCTGACCACTTATAACTGTGCATCTTCGCCAAAATATAAACGCCACCCCGTAGGATGGCGTTGTCCAACAGATGCTATCTGAAGAGTGGTAGTAAATAGTTTACTTAAAGTCCCGAAGGCGGTTCATCCAGCCTTTGATAAAGCGTTTTTGTGATGGGTTTCCAGCAACAATGTCGTTAAGAAACTTCTCCCTGGCTGCATAAAGTGCAGCGTGGAAGGAAACCGGGTCTTTAGCATTTAACGCTTTCAGCGTAGCAGGCCCGACGACTCCATCCTGCGTAACACCGAGGAGCCGTTGAGGGATTTTTATACCCCATGCACCCGAACCCCATACCCAATCGACAAGAATATTTGCCAGCTTCTGGTCCTTTATTTCATCAGCCTTCCAGCGGTTCCAATAGCGACGCAATACCTTCTGAAAGTCGGCACTTGTCATTGCCTTTACGTCAGCACAGGTGCCTCTTGGATTAATTATTTCTCGGTATGCTGCAATAGTAACGCCCATATTGGTGCAGCCGCCTCGATCTACCGGGTCATTCACATACCCACCTTCCCATTTCAGGATTTTAGGCACCAATAATGTAATGTCTGCCATATGATTATTTTACCAGGCCGATAGCACGGCCAATGTTATAGAGGAACCGCCAGAATTTACCGCCTTTGGTAGTGCCGGGCTGCGCAGCAAGTTCGTCCAACCTCGCACGAAGATGGCGATAGATTTGCCCAACGATATACCCAATGGGTTCCTGCAGGTCGTCTGGGATGAATTTCTTTACAGCCTTGTCGAGCTCCTTCTCAAAATCAAGATTGTACTGGTTGTAAAGGCCGCGTAGACCTTGAATCTGAGGGTCCGACGCTACGGCAATCTGTGCTTGTTCTGCTGCGCTCATGGGATGTGGTATAGACTATTGTGAAAAGAAGGACGATTAATGCCGTCACCGCTAAAAAGGTTTTTGCAAACAGTTTGTTATCCGGAATTTGTTGTGTTGTATCTTTACTCTGCATCTGGGTAATTAATATTTGCCAGGCTGTCGGCACGCTCTTGTTGTATTCTCAGTATCCCTTCATTAACTGCTTTCTCATGTTTCAGACTATCGATTTCGCGCATATTGTTGGCTACACTATCCTCATAGCGTCTGGCCTCTTGAGCTATGGGACGGTTGGCTGTGCTTTGGCCATGTGGTTGAGCAGAAATAAAGAAGGTAGCACCGCTAAGGAGAATCAGGCGTTTCATGGCGTTGGGATGTTTGAGGAAGCGTAGTGTTCCGGATGATGGTATTTTGTTGAACTTCAACAGTCGTCTTGAGTGCAGAAACGGTTTCATCGGTAGCCGCTTTCATTTCTTTTGCATGCACTGCGTCCTTTGCATCCTGCTTCAATATTCGATCCACTAGCAATAGCCAGCCCCAGCTTCCCCAAAAAACAAACAGGAGCAGAACACCTATCAGCGGCTTCCGGACCAGTGTCGTAACTGCCCATTTGAGCAGGGCTCCTATCTCTTTCATTCATTATCCCTCGTTGGTTTCGGGGTTACAGTTCTTGTGATGCCAATACGCCTTCAGCCCCCAATAAACAGGAAGCCATGCGCCAATAAAGATTTCTGCAGGCTCTATCTTGCCGGGATTGCCGAAGAACTCGTCTGCAATATTAATTATGGTCAGGATGATAAAGACCTCAGTTATGCACTTTGGCACCCAATCCATCTTATGTACATTCACCCTGGAAAGGATAGCTGCGGTAAGCCAGGCGCCAGCATTGAATCGGAAATAGAGGTAGAAGTTTTCTTCATTGACAGACAGACTGTGTGCTAAAATCATTAGCACAACAATCTGAATGACACAATAGATGTTGAAATACCTCCGCATGGATTACCGGTGTGGCGGACGTGGCCCGATGAACTCGTTACCCGGCGCATTGTACTGTCCGTTGGTAGCATTGTTGAAAACACAGATGAAGTTGGCAGGGTCTACGTTGTCGTCAACAGCTATGCAAAGGTCTTCGTACTCGTCAGCTTCATCGAGCTCAATGGTGTAGTCTTCGCTCAGCTGAGGAAGGTTGCTGATTGGCTGGCCGGCGTAAGTCGTGTCGCCATTGATAGACACGACGGTATCAGCGAGGTCTTGCTGAAAAAAGGCAATTTTCTTCATGGTTGTCAGAACTGGTTTTTGATTGTCAAAGATATCTTTTTCGCTCGGCTTTTGAACACCCATCATCCGGGCGAAACCCCACACCATCAGGTCAATCGCTGAAAGAGCAACCAGTATCTCAACCTTTGCCTTTGGACCTACCAGTTGAGTGGCAGCTATCCATACGGTAAGCCCCTTGGTAAGAAGGAACTCTATGCGGAATATGGCAGTCATCCACTTAGGCGTGGGACTATTGATAGAAAGGATTGTCTTTGACATCAGTCGAGAAGATTTGTGATGAAGCCCTTTTGTGTGAGGTCTTCCGGGTTACGATTGGCACGCTCCTGCGCTTTTGCAATCTCAGCGTCGGTGAACAGCAGGCAGCGCTCATTGCATCCATCTGCATCTTCCACCTGGATTGCCATGTAAGAAGTGGCACTGCCAAACTTACGGTCGGTATTTTCCACCGGAATCATCCGGCCTTTTACTACTCTTGCCATATTTGTAGGTTTATCTGAACGCTAGAATTTTGCACTGGATCGTATAACTGGAGCCGATGGCGAGCAAAGGCGCATACACCTGGACCTGCAGCGTGTTATTTGCAGTGGCCACAGCTTGCCCTATTGCGTAGCCTGTTGGTGCAGATGTGGGGTTAATTTGTATTCTGTCGCCGGCCAGCACACCAGCACAGGTAACAGTTACGTTGCGCCAGCCAAGAGCAATTGCCACGACGGCCGTTTCAGTAACGTTCACCGTAGGCAAGGTAACAGCAGTCATGCCCGATGTACTGATTACACCACTGGCAATACTGATACCAGTACCGGCGGTATAGGTAGTGATTGTAGGAAGCCCGGTCAGGTCACTGTATGCACCGGTGGTGGCCACAGCCGAGAACGATGGCTTCCCTGTAATTGAGGACCAGGATTGAGCCGGGATAGAAGTTATATAGCCGGCATCATTGGTGAATGCAGAAACAACGGTGGGCTTGCCGGTGATACTTGCCCAGGTTTGCGCTGGCACCGAAGAAATAGGAGTGAAGCCAAGGGCCGTGGTAATGTCTGAAGAAATAAGGGTCACGGCACCAACTCGACCTTGCACCGAGAACACGGGGGCAACATAGCTGGCCGGCTTCCATTTGCCAGTGGTATCGCTGATGTTTAGCTTACCGCTGATGTCCGGAATGGCAGGCTTGCCAGTAAGGTCTGCATAGGCGCCGCTGAACAACGCCGGTTTATTGGAAAGGTCTGTGTAGGAACCACTGAACAAAGGAGGCTTGCCAGTTATCACATTCCAGGTAGGCACATAGGCAGAAGACAGCCACTTCCCTGTCGTATCAGCGATGTTCAGCTTCGTAGCCACGCCCGCATACGCCCCATTCCAATTCATTATTTCATCCTCGGTAATCGTGTAGGAAGGCAGCCCACGAACCATGGTAAACATACTGTCCGCGATAGAGGTGTCCAACTTACCTGCCAGCTCCCAGATAATCATGTTGTTTATCTGAGTAAAACTGTCTGCCAGCATGGCCCGTACAGCAGAATTGGAACTGTCCTGAACAAACCGGGCACGGTTATCAATGCTATCCTGGCGCATGCGCAGCAGAATCCTGTCCATCCGGCTGATGGGAATAGCTTTCTTGTTCCCGGCCGTGTCATTGTAGCCAGAGATGGCCTGCCCATTGCCAAATGAATCCATCATCATGCAGGTGCAGCACAGCACTATTGCCTTAAAAAAAGTCTTGAACATCTCGCAGGTGGTTAGCCTATAATACGAACACCCCGCGCCTTACGGGACGCAGGGTGTTCCATAAATCCATCCTATTCTTTACACAAATGAATAGGACCCTGAAAGAGTAACGTCAATGCCATTTGGCCCATTGTCTTCGCCGTCATCGGCCAGTGGCAAATCAAGAACCGTAACACTATTAATCTTTACAAGAACATTTTTCAACCCGCCAACCCAATTATTAGGATGGCCGGGGCGTGCACTAATAATAAATCGCGGAGCAGTCTTCGCGGTCGTAAGGAATGCCGTAGCGTTTGTATTACCTGCTACATTGTCGAGATATGCAGTCGTAACGCCACCAGTCCTGCGCCACTTGTAGTTATGGAATGCCGTGTCGGGTACCGAAGCTGCTTGCCCCAGGTAACTACCATTGTTATCCCAAAGAACAAGAGCATTGATATCCGAACGATATACAATAACCCAGTTGTCAGCAGCAGGGCTTGTGCCAATCGCGCCGAAAACGTAAGAAAGCGCATTTCCCGGAGCAATCTTAGCATCAAATGAAATCTCAAAGTCTTGGGTTAGCTGCTCAATAGCCGTAACGTTAGCCACATCAGACTGGCCACTACCGCCCGTCATGTTTAGATATGTACTTGCGGGACTTGGCAAACCCTCCGTTAGAATCGTCCGCCATTCGCTGCCTACATAATACTCCATTCTAAGACTATCTGTATTGTAACCACTCATGCCATTTATAGGAGCAGAAGGCCTTGTGCCATTGTCCCATGTATCTGCTTCAACACCATACAGCCCATTATTATTAATTATAGCCGCCTTAATCAAGGCGCTACCCTTTACAAAAGGGGCTCGTCCACCGCCGCTGTAACCATCGAAGTTTACAAAACGCTGCAGCACGGTTACATTAGCGTAAAGAAAGCCACCGCCATAGGAATCCAAGTCATTTGCGTTCGCAAATTGTGGAAGCGTTGAAGGCTTAAAATTCTCTCCTTCAATCATGCCAAAACTGACATTAGCTGCATTGGTGCACCTATGGTTATAACGATTTGCTTCTGTACAGTAACTGTTGACCTGAATAGGGTACTCCCCGGAAGTAAGAAGACCTGTGTCATTACCTACAGCAATTATCCGATTGGCAATAGTGTGTTCGCCCAACCATGACCCAAATGAAAATCCGTTTGTAAGCAAATAATTAATTGTACAAGTAGCGTGATTGCTGCCGCGTGGCATCCGGAAACCAACAGTTTCTACACCGCCAAGCATTGGATTTAACGAATTTATAGGCGCTACGCTTGTGAATGTGCGCACATCGCCATTTATACTTTGCGCAGCCCAATCAAGATCTACAGCATCTGACGATATCCGTGCAGGATTGCCATTTATGTCATGCGTCCGGGTACCAACACCAAGATTGTGAACATCCACCCGCACCCAGTTTACCTTTTCAAAAGTTGTAGCATCCGAATTTGCAGCGACATTTATTACACTAAAGTGTTGACCACCTGGAGCCAAATAATTAGAAATGAGCATTGAGCCATTCAAAGGCGGCACGGTCTCTATCAACGCCTGGACTTCGGTGGCCGGGAACTCCTCTCCCTCAATTCGAATACACGGATAAATCCCATTTGTGCCAACTGCCTCCGTAAACAGAGGAACCATTATTTGCCCACGACGCCCATAGCCATCAGTAAGCGGAGCGGATTGAAGATAAAAAACTCCCTTGGGCACCCAAATCGTGCCCGACTTAGTAGGAGTCGCCAAAATTGCATTAAGAGCTGCTCGGATTGCGGGAGTAGAGTCGGGCACATCATCAGGGTCTTCTCCCGGTGCTGCCGCAACAGCTCCATAATCGACAATGTTGAACCGAGCGCTAATAGCTTCCCAGCTTGCAGATGTGCCATTTGTCGAAAGCACTTTCCCGGCATTTCCTACCATAGAGGGAAGGCCGCTGCCGGTTCCGCCACCCTCAAAAAGAAAAAAAGCAGAGTTCGCTATGAATGCGTCAACATCTGGGTATAGCGCAGTCGTGCTGTTATCAGTAATCAGCTCGTCGGTCGGAACACCATTGCCAAAAATAGCCGTGTTGTCCTCTGTGTTCTTAAAGCTGATCATCATCCGGTCAGAACTGATGGAAGTAGCGATATTTTCTCGAGCGGCAGCATAAGCATTTCCGACGGGATCGCCGTCCTCGTCATACTGCTGAAAGAGGGCAGAGCTACCCTGCATGGAAATTTTATAAGGCATGGTTGTAAGTTGTAGGATTTACGAGATAATACGAACGCAATTAATTTATTCGCTGTTTTACGAAGGAGCCGGTACGATAGTATTGACCAACAGCAATTCCACCAGTAGCGGCGGCAGCGTCATCGGTGAACTCAGCAAGGATGCTTGTCTTTATCGTACCTATCACATCCAGCGTCGCTGTGGGATTGCTATTGGCAAAGCCAGTATAAGAACCCACCTGCCAGATATTACTTGTGGTAAGCGTCGTTGCAGAGCCCGCACGCGGCACATTGTTCAACGTCAGCCCGGAGATGCCGGATGTAGCATTGCCCTTTGTGCGCATGGTAAGGCGGCCCTGGGCATCGATACCGAGCACCTTACTAGTATCAGCTGTACCGTAGAACGGCAACCGCACACTACTGTTTACGCGCAGGTTTTCAGTAAACCCGGTATCGTACGGCCGGCCAGCGGTACTCGCAAATCGAATGGGTATTGGCCCTTGAGCCATTGCTTTTACCGGCAAGAGAAAAAGAATGAATATCAGGTATTTCATTGCTGGGTGTGTATTGTTACTGTAAGGCCGTAAGTA
>Ga0247806_10000090_pt1 | contig 55997 bp, 48 predicted proteins | sample UWRJL059202B1_FD_179935 | JGI IMG/M metagenome (GOLD analysis project Ga0247806, IMG submission 179935) | Plant litter microbial communities from Arlington Agricultural Research Station in Wisconsin, United States - UWRJ-L059-202B-1 | ecosystem: Environmental > Terrestrial > Plant litter >... | reverse complement strand
AATGGCACACAAAAAAGGTGCGAGTTCCACTCGCAACGGTCGTGACTCCAACGCGCAGCGCCTCGGCGTGAAGCGCTTCGGCGGTCAGGTTGTCGGCGCGGGCGAGATCATCGTCCGTCAGCGTGGCACCCACTTCCACCCCGGCGTGAACGTCGGCCGTGGTGGAGATGACACTCTCTTCGCCCTCGAAGCCGGCTCGGTCGAGTTCGGTGCGAAGGGTGGCCGCAAGGTCGTCAACATCGTGGTAGCTGCCGCTTAGGCATCCACACAGCTTTTCAGCATGAGGGCGGGCTTCGGCTCGTCCTCATGTTTGTTTTTATCGCCACCTGAAAGGGGCATTCCCATGGCCACGTTCGTTGACCAAGTCACGCTGCACCTGCGAGCGGGCAACGGAGGAAACGGTTGTGTCTCGGTCAAACGCGAGAAGTTCAAGCCTCTCGCCGGCCCCGATGGCGGAAACGGCGGTAACGGTGGCGACATCGTCCTCGTCGCCGACCCGCAGGTCACCACCCTGCTCTCCTTCCACCGTTCACCCCACCGCAGCTCCGCCAACGGCGGACCCGGCATGGGTGACCACCGCAACGGCTACGGCAGCGACATCATCGAGCTGTCCGTGCCGCTGGGCACCGTCGTCAAGGACACCGAGGGCAATCAGCTCGCCGACATGACCGAGGTCGGGGACCGCTTGGTCGTCGCGGCCGGCGGCCAGGGCGGGCTCGGCAACGCCGCCCTCGCCTCCACCAAGCGCAAGGCCCCCGGTTTCGCCCTGCTCGGTACCTACGGCTACGAAGGCGACGTTCTCCTCGAGCTCAAGACCGTGGCGGATGTCGCACTCGTGGGCTACCCGTCGGCGGGCAAGTCCAGCCTGATCGCGGCCATCTCCGCCGCCCGGCCCAAGATCGCCGACTACCCCTTCACGACCCTGCACCCCAACCTCGGTGTCGTCGACGCCGGTGAGGTGCGGTACACCGTCGCCGACGTCCCCGGACTCATCGAAGGTGCCAGCGAGGGCAAGGGCCTCGGCCTGGAGTTCCTCCGCCACGTTGAACGCTGCACCGCCCTGCTGCACGTTCTCGACTGCGCAACCCTAGACCCGGGCCGCGACCCGATCAGCGACCTCGACGTGATCCTCAGCGAACTGGCCGCCTATCCGGTTCCCGAGGGACAGAAGCCGCTCCTCGAGCGTCCTCAGCTCATCGCGCTGAACAAGATCGACGTGCCGGAAGGCCGCGAGCTCGCCGCGTTCGTGAAGGCCGACCTCGAGGAACGCGGCTACCGGGTCTTCGAGATCTCCACCGTGAGCCACGAGGGCCTGCGCCAGCTGAACTTCGCCCTGGCGGAGACCGTCGAAGCGGGCCGGATCACTAGTGCCGAGGCCGCAGCGCTCAAGCCGCGCATCGTCATCCGCCCGAAGGCCGTGGACGACAGCGGCTTCATCGTGCGGGTCGAGGGCGGCTCGTTCGGCAACATCTTCCGCATCCTCGGCGCCAAGCCCGAGCGCTGGGTGCAGCAGACCGACTTCAAGAACGACGAGGCTGTCGGCTTCCTCGCCGACCGTCTCGCGAAGCTCGGCACCGAAGACGAACTGTTCAAGGCCGGCGCAGTGGCCGGCTCGACCGTTGTCATTGGCCCGGGCGACGGCATGATCTTCGACTGGGAGCCCACTCTCACCTCCACCGCCGAGCTGATCACCGCCCCGCGCGGTACCGACAGCCGCATGGACGACTCCAAGCGCCGCACCAGCAACGAACGTCGTGAAGAGTACCTCAAGCGCATGGACGCCAAGTCCGCCGCGCGTGCGGAACTCATCCGCGAACGCGAAGCCGGCATGTGGTCGACGGGCGAAGAAGAGTTCAACGCCGGCGAGGGCGAGGTCACCGAGAACAACGCCGCCCGCCGGCGCGCCAAGGAGGGCGACACCGAATGAGCGCCCACGAGCGTGCCCGAATCTCCACGGCCCGGCGCATCGTCGTGAAGGTGGGGTCGTCTTCAATCAGCGGCGCCAACGCCGTCCAGATCGGGCCGCTCATCGAGACGCTGGCGGAGTCGCACGACCGCGGCGCCGAGATTGTGCTCGTCTCCTCCGGTGCGGTGCCGACCGGGATGCAGCACCTGGGCTTGGAGGCGCGCCCGGCGGACCTGGCGACCCAACAGGCCGCGGCGTCCGTCGGGCAGAATGTGCTCGCCGCCGTCTATCAGGAGACCCTCGACAAGCACGGCATCTCCGCCGGCCAGGTTCTCCTCACCGAGGGCGACCTGCTCAACGAGCCGCACCGCAGCAACACTCGCCGCGCCGTCAACCGACTTCTGGACCTTCGGATCCTCCCGATCGTGAACGAGAACGACACCGTGGCCACCCACGGCCTGAGATTCGGCGACAACGACCGACTGGCCGCGATGCTGTCCGTGCTGATCCGCGCCGATCTGCTCGTGCTGCTCAGCGACGTCGACGCCCTGTACACGAAGCCGCCGCACCTGCCGGGTGCGGAACGGATCGACGACATCGGTTTCGACCAGCAACTCGCCGGCATGGAGTTCGGCGGAAGCAGCGGACCCGGCGTCGGGACCGGCGGTGCGAACACCAAGGTCAAGGCGTCCCGGCTGGCCGCCGCGGCCGGCACCGCGGTGCTCGTGACCGCGACCGCTCTTGCCGGTCCCGCCCTCCGCGGCGAGAAGGTCGGCACCTGGTTCGAACCCGCTCCCACCATGCCGGGCCGGGCACTGCTGTGACCCAGACGGTCGTCCACACGCGATCGAGCGAGCCCCGGTGCGTGGCCGCATGAGCGTCCTCGCCCGCGACCAGGTGCAGAGCGCGACCCGCATTGTGGTGAAGGTGGGCTCCTCGTCCATCAGCGGCGCCAACACCGGTCAGATTCCCAAATTGGTCGATGCCCTCGCCGCCGCCCACGGCCGCGGCACCGAGGTCGTGCTGGTCTCCTCGGGCGCCATCGCCACGGGCATGCCCTACCTGCGCCTGGATGAACGGCCCACCGACCTCGCCACCCAGCAGGCCGCGGCCTCGGTGGGCCAGAACCTGCTGATCTTCCGCTACCAGGACAGCCTCGACCGGTATGACATCATCGCCGGCCAGGTGCTCCTGACCGCCGGAGACCTGGAGAACGCGGCGTCACGCAGTAACGCCCGACGGGCCATGGACCGGCTGCTCGGTTTGCGCATCCTGCCGATCGTGAACGAGAACGACACCGTCGCCACCCACGAGATCCGATTCGGCGACAACGACCGCCTGGCGGCGCTCGTGGCGACCCTCGTGAAGGCCGACCTGCTGGTGCTGCTCAGCGACGTCGACGCCCTCTACACCCGCCCCCCGCACCTGCCGGGAGCCGAACGCATCGACCTTGTGGCGTTGGGGGACACCCTGCCCGGTGTCGAGTTCGGGTCGTCCCAGTCCGGCGTCGGCACCGGTGGCGCCGGAACCAAGGTCTCCGCGGCCCGGATCGCGGCGCAGGCCGGCACGGCGGTGCTCGTGACCTCGACCGCGCTGGTCGCCGAGGCCCTCGGCGGGCACCGGATCGGCACCTGGTTCGAACCGGCTGACCCGGCCCGTGCCGGCTCGTCCGGCCTAAACTAGGGACATGTCGCAGATCCTTCCCACGCTCGTGCCCGCCGCCCCGAACGACGCCGCAAAGAACGACGCCGCCCAGGAAGGTGCTGCTTCAACGGCTGGCGAGCCGGATGCCTTCAGGGACCTGCTCGAGGCCGGACGCACGGCCTCCCAGGCACTCTCCACCGCCGCCACCCAGGTGAAGAACCAGGCGCTGCGCGGCATCGCCCAGGCGCTGCGGGACAACGTGGCCGAGATCGTGGCCGCGAACGCCCTCGACCTGGCCGCCGGAGCGACCAACGGCCTCGGTGCCGGGTTGCTCGACCGGCTCACCCTCGACGAGGCCCGCATCCTGTCTCTCGCGGACGCCGTCGGCGACATCGAAGGCCTCACCGACCCGGTCGGCGAGGTCATCCGAGGCAGCAGCCTGCCCAACGGGATCAAGCTCAGCCAGGTGCGTGTGCCGTTCGGTGTGGTCGGTGTGATCTACGAGGCCCGACCCAACGTGACCGTGGACATCGCGGCGCTGGCGCTCAAGAGCGGCAACGCTGCGGTGCTTCGTGGCGGATCGGCCGCCGAGAACTCCAACCGGGTCCTCGTCGACCTGATCCAGCAGGCTCTGGTCGCATCGGGACTACCCGCCGCGTCAGTGCAGACCATCGACCCGTTCGGACGCGCTGGGGCGACCAGGCTCATGCAGGCCCGCGGCCTCGTCGACGTCCTGATTCCCCGCGGCAGCGCCGGCCTGATCCAGGCGGTTGTGACCGAGTCCACGGTTCCCGTCATCGAAACCGGCGCCGGTGTGGTGCACATCTTCCTGGACGCGTCGGCCGACCTCGACTGGGCGCGCGACATCGTGCACAACGCCAAGGTGCAGCGTCCCAGCGTCTGTAACGCCGTCGAGACGGTACTGGTGCACGAAGCGGCAGCCGATCGGCTGCTCCCGAGTGTGCTGGCGAAACTCGCCGGGTCCGGCGTCACCATTCACGGCGACGCCGCGGTGCAGCGCCTGTTCCCGGCCGCGCTCGTCGCCACCGAGGAGGACTGGGCCACCGAGTACATGAGCCTGGACCTTGCCGTCGCCGTCGTCGCCGACCTCGACGCGGCCATCGGTCACATCCGTCGGTACTCGACCGGTCACACCGAGTCGATCATCACCAACGACATCGGCAATGCGGAGCGGTTCCTCAACGAGATCGACTCGGCGGCCGTCATGGTCAACGCATCCACCCGGTTCACCGACGGCGCCGAGTTCGGCTTCGGTGCCGAGGTGGGCATTTCCACCCAGAAGCTGCATGCCCGTGGGCCGATGGGCCTGCCCGAGCTCACCAGCACCAAGTGGATCGTACGCGGCACCGGTCAGGTGCGGGCGTAGCGGGCAGGCGAGAGCGCCCCCGCTAGACTGGTCGCGGTGCCGCAGGCCACCGCCTGTGTGATGCGCTGACCCACGCCTGTGTGAACGGAGATCCCATGTTGTTCCTGACCGCTGTCCTTGCCGAGGTCGAGCACACCCAGCTGCCCGTCCCCACCTGGGTTTACGGCCTCGTGGCCCTGGTGATCTTCGCTGCCCTGGGCTTCGTGCTCTGGTCATACCGTGACGTCGCCAACCGCCACAGCGCCAAGGCCGATGCCTACGCGGCCGCACACGGTGGCACCCCCAGCCACGGTGGCCACTAACCCGATCGGCGAACGGTGACGCGTCACCGCCCACGCATCGGCGTGATGGGCGGCACCTTCGACCCCATCCACCACGGCCACCTCGTGGCCGCCAGCGAGGTGGCTCAGAGCTTCGACCTCGACGAGGTCATCTTCGTACCCACGGGGCAACCGTGGCAGAAGCCCGACGTCACCCGAGCGGAACACCGCTACCTGATGACCGTCATCGCCACCGCGTCGAACCCCCGGTTCACGGTCAGCCGGGTGGATATCGACCGCACCGGCCCGACCTTCACCATCGACACGCTGCGTGACCTGCACGCCGAACGGCCGGATGCCGAGCTCTTCTTCATCACCGGAGCCGACGCCATCACCCAGATTCTGGGCTGGAAGGACGTCTCCGAGCTGTGGAAGCTCGCGCATTTCGTGGCTGTGAGTCGTCCGGGACATGACCTGAGCATTTCAGGATTGCCTAACCAGGACGTAAGCTTATTGGAGGTTCCGGCTCTGGCTATTTCGTCCACTGACTGCCGGGCACGGGTGAACCGGGGTTTTCCGGTCTGGTACTTGGTCCCTGATGGGGTTGTCCAGTACATCTCAAAGCATCATTTGTATCGGAGTGTGGCATGACGTTGGGTAATAGCCCGCAGCCACTGACGCGGCGACAGTTGCGCGAGTTGGCTCGGGAAAACGAGCCGGCTTCGGTCGACCCCGCAGGCACGCCTGACGTCCCCGTTCCCAGCGTCGATTCACCCAGCGCCGATTCACCCGGTGCCGATTCACCCAAGTCCGAATCACCCGGTGCCGACTCACCGACGCCGCACCACTCCCGCCACACCTCGGCCCCCGCGGAAGCGCCCGCCGAGAAGTCGGCCGAGAAGTCCGCTGACCTCAAGCCTGCCGCGGTGAAGCCCGCCGCCGCGCGGCCCGCTCCGGCCCCGCTGCCCATTCCCGGCGCCGCACCGGCTGCCAACGCCGTCGTGATCGATTCCGTCGTCGTTGACCCTGGCCCCACCCTCACCCGCCGCGAACTGCGTGCGTTGCAGGCCGCCGCGGCCGCCAGTGCCGCTCCGGCCGAGGCTGTGTCGGCCGCAGGTGCACAGTCCGCTACAGGCCTGGCCGCTCCAGAGAGTTCGGCTCCGGCGGCTGGTGCACCGGCCGCTGCCGGGTTCAACCCGCCCGTCGGGCACTGGTCGGTCGACCCTGACGACGATGACAGTCACATCCAGACCATCGGGCGTCGTGACGACCAGACCTTCGATGACCTGGTCGGCCGCGGTGTCGGCGCCGGTGGTATCCCCACCACCACGAACGCTCTCATCCTGCCCGCCATCCCGCGGCAGGGTCCCTCCGGCCCGATCACCAGTACCGGTGAGATCATGATCACCGGTTCGATCGACCTGCCGCGCAGCCTCGGCGCCACCGGCCAACACCCGAACCTCTTCGATTCGTCGGAGATGGACCGGATGCTCGACCAACTTGACGAGGGCGGTCACCACAATGACGTTGCCCCCGTCAGTGCCAGTCGCGCCGTGAGCACCCACACCTCGACCCGTGGGGTGATGACACCGCCCCGTAAGCGGGGAGCGTCGCTGCCGACGGTCCTGGCGATCACCGCCGCGGTGCTCGCGATCGGCGTGCTCTCACTGTTCGTCGTGGGCTATGCCTTCAACATCTACTAAAGACTTATCCATGCCATCCTTTTCGCATTTACTAACTCAGGGATTCAATCGATGACCGCTTCTGCCCATGCTCTCGAGCTTCTCAAGGTGGCCGCCGCCGCCGCCGACTCGAAAGCGGGGGAGGACCTCGTAGCCATTGACGTGTCCAACCCGTTGCCGTTGGCCGATATCTTCCTCATCGTGACGGGGCGCTCAGAGCGCAACGTCGTCGCTATCGCCGGCGAGATTGAAGACAAACTGATCGAGGCCGGCTACAAGCCACTGCGTCGCGAGGGTCGCGCCGAGGGCCGCTGGGTGCTCGTCGACTTCGGTGACCTCGTTGTGCACGTGTTCCACGAGGAAGAGCGTGTCTACTACTCCCTCGAGCGCCTGTGGAAGGACTGCCCGGTTATTCCCATCGAGCTGGCCAGCGCGCGTGCCATCGACGACTCCGAAGTGGAAAATTCCGTCGAAATTGATGCCGCGGACTGACGTTTGGTTCTTGAGCACTCAAAACATGTAGTAACCTAATGAAGTTGTTTCGGAGGAATTCGAAACAAAGTCTGGGTCCGTGGCGCAGCCCGGTAGCGCACCTGCATGGCATGCAGGGGGTCAGGGGTTCGAATCCCCTCGGATCCACCAGACAACATAAAACCCCCGATGACAGTAGTCATCGGGGGTTTTTTGTTTGCCCGTTGGAAAAGTTTCCGGAAATCTTTTTGCCAATATTTCCGGCCCCGTCGCGGGGCGGCGAAGCCTCGGGTGAACTCGCGCATCTAGCCTGTGGACCGGCAACGTTCTACAGTGGTCGCGAGAAACTTCGACAACGTGGATCCGAAAGTGTGGGAGGCCGTCGTGACGTCCACAACCGCTGCGCCCGCCGCCTCCGGGGTCCCTGAGCGCGACACCGGGACAACGCCTCCGGCGTCCGGAAGCCGGCGCCAACGTTCGGTGATCGCCGCCTGGATCACCTCGACCGACCACAAGGTGATCGGGTACATGTACCTCATCACCTCGTTCCTGTACTTCTCGCTGGGCGGCGTGATGGCGCTCATCATCCGTGCCCAGCTCTTCGCACCCGGTTTGCAGATCGTGCAGACCCGGGAGCAGTACAACCAGCTGTTCACCATGCACGGCACGATCATGCTGCTGATGTTCGCGACGCCGCTGTTCTTCGGCTTCGCCAACGCGCTGATGCCGTTGCAGATCGGCGCCCCCGACGTGGCCTTCCCCCGTCTGAACGCTTTTTCGTTCTGGATGTTCTTCTTCGGCAGCCTGATCGCGGTCGGCGGCTTCCTCACGCCGCAGGGAGCGGCCTCGTTCGGCTGGTTCGCCTACCAACCGTTGGCCAGCACCACGTTTTCACCCGGTGTGGGCGGCAACCTGTGGATGCTGGGCCTCGGCTTGTCGGGCTTCGGCACGATTCTCGGTGGTGTGAACTTCATCACCACCATCGTCACCATGCGCGCGCCCGGCATGACGATGTTCCGGATGCCGATCTTCACCTGGAACACGCTGGTGACGTCGCTGCTGGTGCTGATGGCCTTCCCGGTGCTCGCGGCGGCGCTCCTGGCGGCCGCGAGCGACCGCATCTTCGGATCCCACGTCTACGATCCGGCCAACGGTGGGGCCATTCTCTGGCAGCACCTGTTCTGGTTCTTCGGTCACCCCGAGGTCTACATCATCGCCCTGCCGTTCTTCGGCATCGTGTCCGAGGTGTTCCCGGTGTTCAGCCGTAAGCCGATCTTCGGTTACAAGACCCTGATCTACGCCACCATCTCCATTGCGGCCCTGTCGATGACGGTGTGGGCGCACCACATGTACGTGACCGGGTCGGTGCTGCTGCCGTTCTTCTCGCTGATGACCATGTTGATCGCGGTGCCCACCGGTGTGAAGATCTTCAACTGGATCGGCACAATGTGGAAGGGTTCGGTCACGTTCGAGACGCCCATGCTCTGGGCGATCGGCTTCCTGATCACCTTCACCTTCGGTGGCCTCACCGGTGTGATCCTGGCGTCGCCGCCGCTGGACTTCCACGTGTCCGACACCTACTTCGTCGTCGCGCACTTCCACTACGTGGTGTTCGGAACCGTCGTGTTCGCCATGTTCAGCGGGTTCTACTTCTGGTGGCCCAAGTGGACCGGAAAGATGCTCAACGAACGTCTCGGCAAGTGGCACTTCTGGCTGCTCTTCATCGGCTTCCACACTACGTTCCTGATCCAGCACTGGCTCGGCGTGGTGGGCATGCCCCGCCGGTACGCCTCCTACCTGCCCGAGGACGGTTTCACCTGGATGAACCAGGTGTCCTCGCTCGGTGCAGCCCTGCTGGCCGTGTCCATGATCCCGTTCCTCCTGAACGTCTGGATCACCGCAAGGCGCGGGCAGAAGGTGACCGTGGATGACCCGTGGGGTTATGGTGCCTCACTGGAGTGGGCAACCTCGTGCCCACCGCCCCGGCACAATTTCCGGTCGATCCCGCGCATCCGTTCCGAGCGTCCCGCCTTCGACCTCAATCACCCGGAGGCCGGAGCCCCGGTCGGTATCGGTCCCGCCAAAGACGCGCCGGAGGCGCCCACCGTGGACCTGAACACGAAAGAGGTCGGCTGAGCCCCGGTCCGGTCCGGCCCCGCTCGCCGGCCTCGGTTCTCCGGCCCCCGTTCTCCGGGCCCCGTTCTCCGGGCCCCGTTCTCCGGGCCACGTTCTCCGGGCCACGTCGTGGGGGTCGCCTCGGATCAGGCCGGTCCCTGACCAATGCCCAACCAGGCGTCCGGGCCGGCATCCTGGGGCCGCGTCGTGGCGGTGTGCCCGGCGCGGGCCGACTTCATCGACTGGAGCGCTCGCTCGACGTCGGCCTGAATCGCCCCGGACGACAGCTGCCGCTCCAGGTCCGAGTCGGGCGCGGCGGTGAGATCGCTGAGCGAACCGTTCGAAAGCAGTTCGTCGGTGGCGGCAGCGCGGGCCTGCATCTGCGCGACCCGGTCCTTGGCCCGGTCGAGATTCACGCCCACATCGGTCATCTGAGAACCGATGCCCGCCGCGGCCTCGTTGGCCTTGACCTGCGCGACGGATGCCGCATAGCTCGCCTTGATGGACTCCTTCTCGGTGCGGAACGCGTTGACCCGTTCGGCGAGTCGGCGTTCGTTCTCCTGCAGCCGCTGTTGTTGCTGCTGCAGCACCGTGTACTGGTCCCGGATGGACGCGACTTGGTTCTCGAGCAGGGCACGGCGTTCCAGCGCCGTTCTGGCCAGGTCTTCCCGGCCCTGTGTGAGAGCCTGGTCGGCCTGTTCGGCCAGACGACGGTGCCGCGCACCCATTTCCTGACCCTGCAGCTCGATCCTTTTCTTGGCCGTCGCGACCTCTGCCAACCCCCGGCGCACCTGCTGCAGCATTGCCACCTGCTGGTCGTAACTGTCGTCGAGAGCCTCTCGGGGATCTTCCAGCCGGTCCAGCGCCTGGGACGTCTTGCTACGGAAGATGGCACGGAGACGTGATGTGAAGGTCATGAGTCGGTCCGTCCGGTGAGGGGATTCAGGATGGTGGGTGCATCGGTCCGGTTGAGCGTGTGAAGTTCGGTCAGGCCGGCGTCCAGGGCGGCCACCTCGCGGTCGAGGTCACCCGTGAGCATGGCGAGGTTGTCGTCGGTGCGATCGCCCAAGCCCGCGGCGACGGCAGAACGCAGCCGTCGGATCAACCCGACGACCTGATCAACCCTGCGCTCGGCCACGGGAATCGACAACCGGAGCACCGCGGGGTCGCGTTCGCTGAGCAGGAGCAGCAGCTGGGCATCCAGCGCGGTCCCGTCGTCCCGAATCCGGCCGTAGAGCCTGCCCAATTCGCCCAGCGAGCTTCCCGTGCGCCGGGCCAGGTCGAGGGCGTCACGACCGCTGTCCAGCGTCTCTGCCAGCCGCACCCGCAGAGCGAGCACCTCGTGTTGAGGTCCGACGCTCATCAGGGCACGGGCGCGCAGCGCGGAGTGGTTGACGGCGCGGCTGCGGCGGATTCTCGTGAAGAGCACCCGGGCGATCACGATGACCGATGCCGCGGAGATCGCGATGATGCCCCCGAGGGCGAGCATGACTTCGGCGAACACGCTCACCGCGACCACCCGCCGACCGTGTGGAGAGTGGTGTGCCGGGGGTTCTCGGTGTGCAGGTCCATGGTTCCGCCTTCGTCAGCAGCTGTCCGGTTCTAGCGCACAAGATACGCTTCATATCCTTGATTTGCCTCAGAGTCTTCGGGTGCACCGGAGGGCGGGTCGACGGGCAGCGCCTACGATGGGCAGGTGACCGACACCCTGCCCCCGTGCCCTGAATGCTCCAGCGACATGACCTACGAGATGGGGTCGCTCCTGGTCTGCCCGCTGTGCGCACACGAGTGGGCGCCCGCGGACGAGTCCACCGACGAGACGCCGGCCGCTGCTGCCGTCATCAGCGATGCATTCGGGAGCCCTCTGGCCGATGGCGACTCCGTGACCATCATCAAGGGCCTCAAGGTCAAGGGCGGATCCAACGTGATCAAGGTCGGAACCAAGGTGCGCGACATCCGCCTGCGTAACGGTGTCGGCGATCACGACATCGAAGCCCGCATCGAGGGCGTGACCACTCAGCTCAAGTCCAGCGTGGTCAAGAAGGCCTGACCGGCCCCGACCGCCCAGTGTCGGACGCCCCTCGGGGCGGTCGGGATTACACTCCCCGGTATGACCGAGCAGCTGCCGTACGAGGTGGTACGGGCCTTCCCCCGCTTTGACGTCCGACGCTACCCGGCCTGTGTACTCGTGCAGGTGCGGGTGGGCACCGACGCGGCCCGGGCGGCCGCGGTGGGATTCCGGCAGCTGCACCGCTATCTCAGCGGGGGTAATGACACCGGCACCACCTTCGATGAAACCATCTCGCTACTGCAGGAGCCGGCGGGGGAGTACGAACAGCTGGTGAGTGTCATCCTGCCGGCCGACACCGATCCGGCCACAGTCCCCCTGCCGCTGGACGAGTCCCTGCGCATCCGGGCCGTCCCGGTGCACGAGGCGGCGGCTCTCCGATTCGGTGGCGGGTGGAGCGGAAAGCGATTGGGTAAGCAGGGCCGGGTGCTCCTCGACCAGGTGAGTGCGGTGAGGCTTGAGCCGACCGGTTCCGTGTACTTCGCCCGGCTGGACCCATCGTGGAAACCGGGCTTCCTCACCCGCAACGAAGCCCTGGTGCGGGTCACGTCCGCCTGACTACCATCCCCAGATACTCGGTGCCGGCCGGCCCGGCCCATGCCGTGCCGGGCAGCACGTATATCGCGGGTGACCTCCCCGGCTGCATCGGGGGACAGCGGCACCAGTGGGAGCATGCTCATGCGCTCGAGCAGAACGAGCGCATCCTCCGGCGATAATGAAGGCGTGCCTCCCGACAGCCCCACCGCCCGGCCCACCGCCCGACCCGACCCGTCCGATCGTTGTCCCTGCCTGAGCGGCAACGGGTATTCCGTGTGCTGCGGACGCCTGCACCGCGGCGAGGCGCGGGCCGGCACCGCGCAGATCCTGATGCGCTCGCGATACTCGGCGTTCGTAGTCGGTGATGCAGACTACCTGCTGCGCACGTGGCATCCGCGCACCCGCCCGCACAGTCTCGACCTGGACCCTGACGTGCGGTGGCTTCGATTGGATATCGAGCGCACCGAGCGTGGCGGGCCGCTGGACACCGATGGGATCGTCGAGTTCACCGCATACGCCCGGCACGACGGCCGGCGCACCCAACAGCACGAGGTCAGCCGGTTCGAGAAGGTCGCGGGCTCCTGGCTGTACGTCGACGCCGTCGGCTGACGCCGTCTGGGAAACTAGACCCATGACCGCAACACTCGTCGCCAAGGACCTGGCCGGTGGCTATGCCCACCGCACACTGTTCGACTCCCTCAACCTCACGGTGGCACCGGGCGACGTCGTCGGTATCGTCGGCGTGAACGGCGCCGGCAAGTCCACCCTCCTGCGTTTGCTGGCCGGGCTCGACGAGGCACAGGCCGGCACCGTGGCCCTGTCACCAGCCGACGCCTTCGTCGGGTGGCTGCCCCAGGAACACGAACGGGTACCCGGTGAAACCGTCGCGGGGTACATCGGCCGGCGCACCGGCTGTACCGCGGCGACCGCCGACATGGACGCCGCCGCCGCGGCCCTGGCCGACCCCGTCGCACCGGACGGGACCGACCCCGCCGATGTCTATTCGACCGCCCTCGACCGCTGGCTCGCCAGCGGCGCCGCCGACCTCGACGACAGACTGCCCGGGGTGCTCTTCGACCTCGGCCTCACCCTCGAGACCGACGTCGCCGCGGACGCCCTGATGACCTCGCTCTCGGGCGGCCAGGCCGCACGGGTAGGCCTGGCCGCGCTGCTCCTGTCCAGGTTCGACATCGTGCTGCTCGACGAGCCCACCAACGACCTCGATCTGGACGGTCTCGACCGACTGGAAGGGTTCGTGCGGGGCCTACGCGGTGGCGTCGTCCTGGTCAGCCACGACCGGGAGTTCCTCGCGCGGTCGGTCACCCGGGTACTCGAACTGGACCTCGCCCAGGGCACCAACCGGGTCTTCGGCGGCGGCTACGACTCCTACCTGGAGGAACGTGAGACGGCACGGCGGCAGAAGCGGGCCGCCTACGAGGAATTCGCCGACACCAAGGCCGACCTCGTCGGCCGTGCCCGCACCCAGCGGGAGTGGTCGAGCCAGGGTGTGCGCAACGCCATGAAGAAGGCCCCGGACAACGACAAGATCCGCCGGAAGGCCTCCGTCGAGTCCAGCGAGAAGCAGGCGCAGAAGGTGCGTCAGATGGAGAGCCGCATCAATCGCCTCGAGGAGGTCGATGAACCCCGCAAGGAATGGCAGCTCGAGTTCACGATCGGCGCGGCACCCCGGTCGAGCACCGTGGTGTCGGTCCTGAACGAGGCCGTCATCCGGCAGGGTGACTTCACCTTCGGTCCGGTGTCCCTGCAGGTGAACGCGGGGGAGCGGATCGGAATCACCGGTCCCAACGGGGCCGGCAAGACCACCCTGCTGCGGGCCCTGCTGGGCCGCCGGATGCCCGACGCCGGAACGGCGAGCCTGGGCTCCAGCGTCGCCATCGGTGAAATCGACCAGGCCAGGGCCAGCGTCACGGGCCAGCAGTCCCTTGTCGCCATTTTCGAGGAGCGACTACCGGACCTTCCCATCAGTGAGCTCCGCACCCTGCTGGCGAAGTTCGGCCTCACCGCCGACCACGTCAACCGGCCCGCCGACGCGCTGTCACCCGGTGAACGCACCCGCGCCGGGCTGGCGCTGCTCCAAGCCACCGGTGTCAACCTGCTCGTGCTCGACGAGCCCACCAACCACCTCGACCTGGCCGCGATCGAACAGCTTGAGACTGCCCTCGACTCCTACACCGGCACACTGCTACTGGTGACGCACGACCGGCGGATGCTCGCCACGGTGCAGCTGGACCGGCACTGGGCCGTCGACGCGGGCCGGGTCACGGAGAGCATGACGGGCGTTGCCATCCGGCACTGATGGTGCTGTCATGGTCGCGGACGGCGCCGTGACGGGGGCAATGCCGGCGCCGGATACCCGTCGTCGACCCCTGGAGGTGGCCCTGTGAATGCCCCGTCCGACCGCGATACCCACGAAAGCGCACACCGCGACACCGACTCCACCCACCGTTCCCTGCTGTCCACTCTGCGCAGCACGATCACGGGTGAGCTGATCGACCGCGCCGACCCCCGCTACGACGACGCCCGGCGCGTCTGGAACGGCATGATCGACCGCCGTCCGATCGCCGTCGTGCAGGTCGGATCGGTCGCCGACATCGCCCCGACCCTCGCCATGGCATCCCAGCAGGGCCTGCCCCTCGCCGTGCGCGGCGGCGGGCACAACGTCGCCGGCAACGGAACCGTCGACGACGGCCTCGTGCTCGACCTGGCCAGGCTCAACGGTGTCGACGTCGACGCCGATGCCCGCACCGTGCGGGTCGCCGCCGGTGCCACACTCGCCCACGTCGACCGGGCAACCGAACCGTTCAACCTGGCCGTTCCGATCGGGGTGGTCTCCAACACCGGCATTGCCGGGCTCACCCTCGGCGGCGGGGTGGGCTGGCTCACCCGGGCGTACGGGCTGACGGTTGACAACCTGCTGTCCGCCGAGGTCGTGACCGTGGCCGGCAACACCGTCACGGCGAGCGCAACCGAGAACCCGGAGCTGTTCTGGGGGCTTCGCGGGGGCGGCGGCAACTTCGGGGTCGTCACCGAGTTCACCTTCCGGGCGCATCCGATTCCGGCCCTGCCGTTCACCGGCACCCTCGTGTATCCGGTGCCGCTGTGGGAGTCCGCCCTCGCGGCGTACGAGACCTGGACACAGGACCTCCCGGACGAACTGACCAGTGTGCTGACGTTCACCGTGCCGCCGCCGGCCATGGGGCTCGGCGACGACCCGCTGCTCATGATCGGGTTCGCCTGGGCGACTGACGACACCCAGAGGGCGGCGCAGGTCGTGGACCGGCTGCGCCGCGCCGCACCGCCGGCCGTGGAGGTCATCGAACCGATGAGCTGGGCGGCCTGGCAGTCCTCTGTGGATGCGATCTTCCCGAAAGGGTCACGCGGCTACTGGCGGAACTCGTCGTTCGCCCGGCTCGATCCGGACGTGCAGGCCGCCCTGATCCGGCGTGGCACCGAACAGAAGTGGATCGGCACCGGGTTCGACATCCACCACCTCGGCGGAGCGTTCGGCCGGGTCCCCGAGGCGGCGACGCCGTTCCCGAGCCGGGCCGCCCGGTACTGGCTGAACATCTACGGGTTCTGGGCCGCGGCCGAGGACGATGCTGCCCGCACCGCCTTCATCCGCGCCTTCGGCGCGGAGGTGGAGCCGTTGGGCTCGGGCGGCCGGTACGTGAACTTCCTCGGCGAGGAGAGGGATGCCGATGCGGTGCAGCAGGCGCAACAGGTGTACGGCGTCAGCAAGCTGGAACGCCTGGCCATCCTCAAACGCGACTACGACCCGCAGAACCTGCTGCGCCGCAACCACAACATCCTGCCGGCCATGGCAACGGGGGACAGCGACTAGGTCCCGCTCCGGTGCACCGCGGTCGGCCCGGAATAGTGAGGCACCCCATCCGGTTGGGGCTTAGTATGCGTATGCATGCAAATCGATCGGAAGGGCGCACCACACATGGCACCGACACTTGAGCTGGGTCTCGACACATTCGGCGATGTCACCTACGCCGCGGACGGAAGCCTGCTCACGCAGGCGCAGACGCTGCGCAACGTCGTCGCCGAGGGAGTCCTCGCCGACGAGGTCGGGCTGAGCTTCTTCGGTATCGGCGAGCACCACCGTGAAGACTTCGCCGTCTCCGCACCCGAGGTGGTTCTGGCCGCGATCGCCAGCAAGACCCGGAACATCAAGCTCGGCTCGGCGGTCACCGTGCTCAGCTCCGACGACCCGGTTCGGGTGTTCCAGCGCTTCGCGACCCTCGACGCGATCTCCAACGGTCGGGCCGAGGTGATCCTCGGTCGGGGTTCGTTCACTGAATCCTTCCCATTGTTCGGTCTGGATCTGGCCGACTACGAGCAGCTCTTCGAGGAAAAGCTCGAGCTGTTCACGGAACTGCTCAAGGAACAGGCGGTCACCTGGACCGGCACCACCCGCGGTTCCCTCACCGACCAGCGAGTTTTCCCACCCACCGAATCCGGCTCGATCCGCACCTGGATCGGCGTCGGCGGCAGCCCGCAGTCCGTCGTTCGCGCCGCACACTACGGCCTGCCGCTGATGCTCGCCATCATCGGTGGCGAACCGCTCGCGTTCGCCCAGTTCACCGATCTCTACCACCGCGCCCTCGATCAATTCGGCCAGGAGGCCCAGCCCATCGGTGAGCACTCGCCGGGTTATGTCGCCGCGACCGACGAGCAGGCGCGCGAAGAGATGTGGCCGCACTACCGAGCGATGCAGGACCGGATCGGCCGCGAACGCGGCTGGGGCCCGGCCACCAAGGCACGCTTCGAACAGGACGCCGGCCCGGACGGAGCCCTGTTCGTGGGTTCCCCGCAGACGGTCGCCACGAAGATCGCCAAGATGGCCAGCGGCCTGTCGCTGTCCCGCTTCGACCTGAAATACAGCCTCGGCACTCTCTCCCACGAGAAGTTGATGACCAGTATCGAGCTGTACGGCACCGAAGTTGCGCCCCTGGTACACGAACTTATGGCCTGACCGGCGAACACGCCTCTCCGAACCGGGTAGCGTGAACGGGTGGGCCCGGCTTAGGCATACCGCCCACCCCATCCCTTCGCTCTCATCTTCCTCGAGGAGTACACCGTGGAAACCTGGCCCGGAAATGCCTACCCGCTCGGCGCGACCTATGACGGTAGCGGCACCAACTTCGCTCTCTTCAGTGAGGCCGCCGAGCGGGTGGAGCTCTGCCTGTTCGACGAGAACGGTGCAGAGACCCCCATCGAGGTGCGCGAGTCCAGTGCTTTCGTCTGGCACGTCTACCTGCCGGAGGTTCAGCCGGGCCAGCGCTACGGCTACCGCGTGCACGGCGAGTACAACCCCAGCGAGGGGAAGCGGGCCAACCCGAACAAGCTGCTGCTCGACCCGTACGCCAAGGCCACCTGCGGTGTCATGGACTGGGACCAGGCGCTGTTCTCCTACAACTTCGGCGAACCCGATTCCCGTAACGACGAGGACTCCGCCCCGCACATGATGCTCGGCGTCGTGGTCAACCCGTTCTTCGACTGGACCGGGGACCGCTCCCCGCGCACCCCGTACAGCGAATCGGTCATCTACGAAGCCCACGTCAAGGGGCTCACCCAGCTGATGGAGGACGTTCCGGAGTCCCAGCGCGGCACCTACGCGGCTGTGGCACACCCGAGCGTCATCGAGCACCTGCAGAAGCTCGGCGTCACCGCCATCGAGTTGATGCCGGTGCACCAGTTCGTGAACGACTCCACCCTGCAGGACCAGGGCCTGAGCAACTACTGGGGCTACAACACCATCGGCTTCTTCGCCCCGCACAACGCCTACTCCTCCTCCGGAGATCTCGGCCAGCAGGTGCAGGAATTCAAGGGCATGGTGAAGAACCTGCACGCCGCGGGTATCGAGGTCATCCTCGACGTGGTGTACAACCACACCGCCGAGGGCAACCACCTCGGCCCGACCATCTCGTTCAAGGGCATCGACAACGCGGCCTACTACCGGTTGATGGACGACGACGGCCGGTACTACATGGACTACACCGGAACCGGCAACACTCTCAACGTGCGGCACCCGCACTCTCTGCAGCTGATCATGGACTCGCTGCGCTACTGGGCCATCGAGATGCACGTCGACGGTTTCCGCTTCGACCTCGCCAGCGCCCTGGCCCGCGACCTCTACGACGTCGACAAGCTGTCCACCTTCTTCGAGCTCGTGCAGCAGGACCCGATCGTCTCGCAGGTCAAGCTCATCGCCGAGCCCTGGGACGTCGGCCCCGGCGGGTACCAGGTGGGAAACTTCCCGCCCCAGTGGACGGAATGGAACGGCAAGTACCGCGACACCGTGCGCGACTTCTGGCGCGGCGAGCCGTCCACCCTGGGCGAATTCGCCTCCCGCATCTCCGGTTCGGCCGACCTGTACGAGCACTCCGGCCGCCGCCCGGTCGCGTCGATCAACTTCGTCACCGCGCACGACGGGTTCACCCTGAACGACCTCGTGTCGTACAACGAGAAGCACAACGACGCCAACGGTGAAGACAACAACGACGGCGAAAGCCACAACCGGTCCTGGAACGCCGGTGTCGAGGGTCCCACCGACGACGACACCATCCGCACCCTGCGCGGCCGCCAGCAGCGCAACTTCATCGCGACCATGCTGCTCTCACAGGGTGTGCCGATGATCCTGCACGGCGACGAGCTCGGCCGCACCCAGCAGGGCAACAACAACACCTACGCGCAGGACTCCGAGCTGAGCTGGATCCACTGGGACGAAGCCGATGCCCCCCTCATCGAGTTCACCGCCGCCGTGGTGCGCCTGCGCAAGGAGCACCCCACCTTCCGGCGCAGCCGCTTCTTCGACGGCCACCCCGGCAAGCGCGGCGAGGGCGACCCGCTGGCCGACATCGTCTGGCTGAACACCGACGGCGACGAGATGCGGGCAGAGGACTGGGACGAGAGCCGGGCTCGCACCGTGGGCATGTTCCTCAACGGCCAGGGCATCCGCGAACGCGACTCCCGCGGACGTGACGTCACCGACGTCAACTTCATCCTGCTCTTCAACGCGGATGGCGACGACGTCGAGTTCACGCTGCCCAGCGAGGAATACTCCCCGGCGTGGGAGATCGTCATCGACACCGGGGGAGAGGGCGCCGATTCGCTGCCTCGCCCCGCCGGTGCCATCCACACCGTGAAGGGCCGTTCCCTCGTTGTGCTTCGGGAGTACCACGAGCCCGAGATGGCCCCGGATCACTCCGTCGCCGCTTCACTGGCCAGCCACCCGGCCCCGCCGACCGCCACGATCACGCTGCCCGTGGTGAGCGACCCGTACCACTCGACCGAAGGACCCTCGTAACCGCAATGAGCATCCCCGTCTCGACCTATCGCCTGCAGATCACCTCCGCCTTCGACCTGGACGAGGCGGCCGCCGTGCTCGACTACGTCAACGAGCTCGGCGCCGATTGGATCTACCTGTCTCCGCTGCTCACGGCGGAGACCGGGTCCGATCACGGCTACGACGTCGTCGACCACGGCAGCATCGACCCGGCCCGCGGCGGCCCGGAGGCCCTCGCCCGATTGTCGGAGCGGGTGGCCGCGGCCGGCCGCGGCATCCTGGTCGACATCGTGCCCAACCACGTCGGGGTGAACACGCCCCACAGCAACGCCTGGTGGTGGGACCTGCTGCGCGCCGGGAAGTCCTCCCGCTACGCGGAGGCCTTCGACGTGGACTGGCCGGCCGGCAACGGTCGGGTGCTGCTGCCGGTGCTCGGCGACGGCGACACCGAACTCGACCGGCTCAGCGTCGTCGGCGACGAGCTGCACTACTACGACAACCGCTTCCCGATCGCCGAGGGCACTGCGGGCCAGGGCGACTCGGCCCGCGCGGTGCACGACCGGCAGCACTACGAGCTCGTCAACTGGCGCCAGGCGGATGCGTCCCTCAACTACCGGCGCTTCTTCGCCGTGAACACCCTGGCTGGTCTGCGCGTGGAGGTCCCGTGGGTCTTCGACGAGTCCCACCGTGAGATCCTGCGGTGGATCCACACCGGCCAGGTGCAGGGTCTGCGGGTCGATCACCCCGACGGCCTGGCCGACCCGGGCGGGTACCTCGACCGGCTGAGCGCCGCGATGGATGGTGGGTACCTGCTCGTGGAGAAGATCCTCGAGGGCCGGGAACAGCTGCCCAGCAACTGGACCACTCACGGCACCACCGGATACGACGCCCTCGCCGACTTCGACAGGGTGCTCGTGGACCCCGCCGGTCAGGACCGGCTCGACATCCTCGAGACGACCCTGCAGGCCGAGCGCACCCCCGCGGATACCCCCTCCGGACAGGTCTCCTGGACCGAGCTGGTCTATGCCGGCAAGCGTGCGATCGCCGACGGGATCCTGCAGAGCGAGGTGCGCCGGCTGGCACGCCTGCTGCCCGAGGTGGCCGACACCGACGCGCACACTGCCGCCGTTCACGACGCCCTCGCCGAACTGATCGCCTGGTTCCCGGTCTACCGCTCCTACCTGCCGGTGGGTCGGCACGAACTCGACACCGCCGAGAGACTGGCCCGTCAGCGCCGCCCCGACCTCGACGTCACCATCACCGCGCTGATGCCGTTCCTCGGCGACCCCGCACATCCCGCCGCCGTGCGCTTCCAGCAGACCTCGGGGATGGTCATGGCCAAGGGCGTCGAGGACACCGCCTACTACCGGTACAGCCGACTCACCTCACTCAACGAGGTCGGCGCCGACCCGAGCGAGTTCGCCGTGTCTGTCGACGAGTTCCACCGCCGGCAGCAGACCCGCCTGGCCGTGGCCCCCGCCTCGCAGACCACGCTCTCCACGCACGACACCAAGCGCGGTGAGGACGTGCGGGCCCGGATCTCGGTGCTCGCCGAGATCCCGGACGAGTGGGCCGGGATGCTCGCCGAACTCCGCGCGCTCGCCCCGCTCGGTGACGCGCCGTTCGAGAACCTGCTCTGGCAGGCCGTGGTCGGGTCATGGCCCGCATCGACCGACCGCCTCATCGGCTACGCCGAAAAGGCGTCCCGCGAGGCCAATCTCTCCACCACCTGGACGGCGCCGAACGAAGAGTTCGAGAATGCCATGCGCGCGCTGGTGCGTGCCCTGGCCGAACCCGGCCCGCTGCGCGACGCCGTGACGACCATCGTCGACCGGGTGAAGCAGGCGGGGTGGAGCAACTCGCTCGCGCTCAAACTCATCCAACTCACCGCGCCCGGCGTGCCCGATGTGTACCAGGGCAGCGAACTCTGGGAGATGTCACTCGTCGACCCCGACAACCGGCGCCCGGTGGACTACGCCGTCCGGCGCGATTACCTGGCCAGGATCACCGACGGATGGTTGCCGCTGATCGATGACACCGGGGCCGCGAAGCTCCTGGTCACCACCCGCGCCCTCAGGCTGAGGCGGGAGCGGCCGGAGCTGTTCTGGCGGCACGCGCCCGTCGAAGCCTTCGGCCCGGCCGCCGATCACGTGATCGCCTACGATCGTGGCGGCGCCGTGACCGTGGCGACCCGGCTGCCGGTCGGCCTCGCCGACACCGGCTGGGCCGACACCACGATCATGCTCGCCGGGCACGCCTGGCGGGACGCCCTCACCGGCGCCCGGTTCGCCGGCGGGCAGGTGCGCGTAGCCGACCTGCTCTCGAACTACCCGGTGGCCCTGTTGATTCCCGAAACGACCGAAGAGGCCGCCTCATGACCGAGCAGACCCCCACCACCGTCGACGTGTGGGCACCGGCCGCCGGCACCGTGCAGCTGGTGAGCGGTGACAGCAGCACCACGATGACCCGCGACGACACCGGCTGGTGGCACGGCGCGCTGGCGAAGGGTGAGCCCGACGGCACCGACTACGGGTTCCTCATCGACGGCGCCGGGCCTTTCCCCGACCCGCGGTCCCGCCGCCAGCCGGAGGGTGTGCACGCACTCTCCCGCACCTTCGACCCCGCCGCGCACACCTGGCAGGACGCCGCCTGGACCGGCCGCCAGCTGGCCGGCAGCAGCATCTACGAGCTGCACATCGGCACCTTCACCCCGGAGGGCACCCTCGCCGCCGCCGCCGAGAGACTCGACCACCTCGTCGACCTCGGCGTCGACTTCGTCGAGCTCCTCCCGGTGAACGGCTTCAACGGCACCCACAACTGGGGCTACGACGGAGTGCTCTGGTACGCCGTGCACGAAGGGTACGGCGGCCCCGCGGCGTACCAGGCCTTCGTGGACGCCTGCCACAACGCCGGGATCGGCGTCATCCAGGACGTCGTGCACAACCACCTGGGCCCAAGCGGCAACTATCTGCCCAACTTCGGTCCCTACCTCAGCGACGCCGAGGGCAACACCTGGGGCGCGTCGGTCAACCTCGATGGGCAGGATGCCGACGAGGTACGCCGGTACATCATCGACAGCGCCCTGATGTGGTTGCGCGATTACCACGTCGACGGTCTCCGGCTCGACGCCGTGCACGCCCTCAAAGACCACTCCGCCGTGCACCTGCTCGAGCAGCTCGCCACCGAGGTCGCCGTACTCAGCGCCCATGTCGGACGCCCGCTCTCGCTGATCGCCGAATCCGACCTCAACGACCCGCGTCTGATCACACCGCGCGAGGCCAACGGGTACGGCCTCGATGCGCAGTGGAGCGACGACTTCCACCACGCCGTGCATGTCGCCCTCACCGGCGAGACGGTGGGCTACTACGCCGACTTCGCACCGCTCGGCGCCCTCGCGAAGGTCCTCACCCGTGGGTTCTTCCACGACGGCACCTACTCCAGCTTCCGCGGCCGCACCCACGGCCGCCCGGTCGATGTCGAACGGATGCCCACCTGGCGCCTCGTGGTGGCCAATCAGAACCACGACCAGATCGGCAACCGCGCCATCGGCGACCGGCTGAGCGCCCAGCTGAACACGGGGCAGCTCGGCATTGCCGCGGCGCTGACCCTGCTCGGCCCGTTCACCCCGATGCTCTTCATGGGCGAGGAATGGGGCGCACGCACACCCTGGCAGTTCTTCACGTCTCACCCGGAGCCCGAACTCGGCCTGGCCACCGCGGAGGGCCGCATCGGCGAGTTCGCCCGCATGGGCTGGGACCCGGCCGTCGTACCCGACCCGCAGGACCCCGACACCTTCCAACGGTCCAAGCTGGACTGGTCGGAACTGGCCCGGCCGAACGCCGGACGCCTGATGCGGCTCTACCGTGACCTCGGCGGCCTCCGCCGCCGCCTGTCCGACGTCACCGACCCGCGGTTCGGGCGGGTGGCCGTCGCCGTCGACGAGGCCGAGGGATGGCTGGTGCTCACCCGCGGTGACACCCAGATCGCCATCAACCTGTCCACGAGCGCCCGGTCGGTCCCCGTGACCGGGCGTGCGGTGCTCCTCGCCTTCGCGAACAACGCCGACGCCGAGCCGCTTCTCGAGGACGGACGCCTCCTGCTGCCGCCGCACGGGTTCGCCGTACTGGCCTGAGCATGGGCCACTTCCTGTCCGAGGACACCGCGGCGGCGCTGGCCCGGCTCACAGCGCTCGACGCTGACGAGTCGGCCGCGCCGCTCGAGCGGATGCGCGCCATCCGGGCCGTGCTCCTGTACCTCGACGCCGACCCGGCCGCCCTCGCCAGTGTGCGGGACGCCCTCGCCGACGGCGCGGGCTGGCCGGAGATCGCCGAGGCGGCCGGCCTGAAGCCCACCGCGGCGAAGTGGCGATGGCAGGGCACCGACGACGAGATCGCCGGGCGCCTGGACGCCGGGCGCAAGCGCAGCATCCGGCCGAGCTCGGTGCCGACCGACCTGCCCGGGCACTCGGTGGCCGATGCCGCCGCGCGGTTGGGAGTCACCCCGCAGGCGGTGTACCTGCAGGTGAGCCGGGGCCGGCTGACCAGCCAGACCGTTGAATTGCCCGACGGACGCAGCTACAAAAGAGTATTCCTGCCCGGTGACGCGCTACCCTCCACAGCAGAACGCACAGCAGAACGCACAGCAGAACCCGCTGCAGATCCCGCTGCAGAGAACACCACGTCCCCGGATCAGCCCGCCTGATCGTGCACCCGTCCCCACCCGCTGGTCCGCGCAGGCGCCCATTCGACTTGGAGGAATCATGACCGATCCGAACTTCGACCCCTTCGACCGCACCCGACCCATTGACAACGTGGCCACGACCGAGCGGCTCGAGATGCCCAGAGCCGAACCCGCCGCCGGCGCCCCGGCGGAACCCGGCACGAGCGGATCCGCAGGGGGAGCCGAACCCGCCCCGGCTAAATCCCGCAACCGCAGCCTGATGGGGGATCTGCGCACCGGGCCGCCACAGCGCGCCGCCCTCGTCGTTCTGGTCGGAATCGCGGTCCTCACGATCGCTTTCCTGGTGATGATCTTCGTCAACGTCTCCAACGAGAGCGTCATCGCCCTCGCCGTGATCGCCACTCCGGTGGCCTCGATGGTGGCCGCCTACTATGCGGTCACGCTGAGTATCCAGCAGGTGCGCACGGAGCGCGCCGACAAGGAAGCGGCGGTAGCGAAGCTCGAAGCGGTTCAGGAGAGCGCCCGCGAGACTGAGGTCTGGGCGTCCCAAATGGAGTCCGGGCTGCGCGTGGCCATGAGCAAGCTCGACGCCGCCGGTGTGTCGACGGTTGCCGTGACCCGCGCCGCGGGCACACCCGACGACTTCTTCTAGCGAGGTTAACGCGGGCACCGCCCGCGCCGCTCGGGACGCGGGCGAGGCGCCGCCGCGCGGGTGGCGCGCTGTGCGCGCACCGGCGCGTGACCCGCCCAACCGCAGAGCGCGCGACTAGGCCGCGGCGCCGACCCGCAGGTAGTGCCGCATCGGCGCGTGCCGCAGCCGGGCCGGCAGCCGTGGATAGACCAGGCGCACCAGACGGAGCACCGCCGTGAACCGGCGCTGCCGGCCGGACGACCATGGGAGGGCGAACAGCGCCCGCTCCCTGGGCGTCAGCAGCCCCGTCGTCAACAGCCGGGCCAGCGGCATCGCCAGGCGCAGCCAGACCGGGCCGGTGGCCGAGTTCAACAGCTGGTCGGCCACGCCCCGGGTCGTGGCATCCGTCGACAGTTCGGCTGTGGCCTGTCGCCAATAGTCGGCGAAGGCCGCCCGGTCGGCCGGCCAGAGCCCGGCCGGCACCTGCAACGCCGTGCCCAGCACGCCGTAATCGCGGTACACGTTCTCGGCGTCGGCATCGGCCAGCGGGCCGTAGACGAGGTCGTGCATCCGGGTGGCCGACTCGTAGAGCGTGGCGGCCACCCACAGTTGCAGCCGCGGGTCGAAGGCGTTGTAGGCTGGGGCCCCGCTCGCTTCACCCGGAGTGCTGTCTTCACCCGGATTGTTGTGCACTGGGCGGTGGGCGCGGGACACCGCTCGGACGGCCGCCGCCCGGACTGCGGGGGAGCCGCAGGTGACGGCGTAGACGTAGGCCAGGGTCCCGTTGAGCCGACCCAGCGGCCGCGCGGCGAAGTCGCTGTGTCTGGCCACTCCGTGCCCGACCGCGGGGTTGGCCAGCTGGAGCAGGATCGCCCGGCCGCCGGCGAGCACCAGCACACTCTCCGGCGCGATGTCCCGGATGCCCAGGGGCGGGCGGCCCGGCGCGGCGCGGTGTGGCGTCATGTGTGGTGTCCTCCTCGAGAGGCCGAGCTTACGTGTTCAGCCGGGGAACGTCGTCAGCCGTTCCTGAACCGTTCACAATATTTCTTGCGGGAGATGGAATAACCTATGAACGTATGCGCTTGCATATACCTGAGGGTGGGGACACCACCTGCCCCACGGACTTGAGGAGCACCATGAGCGACATCGACACCACCACCATCCCCGGTTACAAAGCCGGCACCTGGACCATCGACCCGACGCACAGCGCGGTCGGCTTCAGCATTCGCCACATCATGATCAGCAAGGTCAAGGGCACGTTCGAGAAGTTCGACGCCACCTTCATCACCACCGAGAACCCCCTCGAGACCAGCGTCACCGCATCCGCGACCGTCGCCTCGATCAACACCAACGAGCCCAACCGCGACGGCCACCTGCGCACCGGCGACTTCTTCGACGCCGAGACCTACCCGACCATCGACTTCGTGTCGACCGGCGTGCGCGTCGTCAAGGGCGACTACCTCGTTGACGGCAACCTCACCATCAAGGGTGTCACCAAGCCCGTCACGTTCGACTTCGACTTCGGTGGCTTCGGCGGCGACCCCTACGGCAACTACAAGTTCGGCGCCACCGCCAAGGCCGAGATCAACCGTGAAGACTTCGGTCTGACGTACAACGCCGCCCTCGAGACCGGCGGCGTGCTGCTCGGCGACAAGGTCACCATCACCCTCGAGCTGCAGGGCGCCCTCCAGGCCTAAGCCCACGTGTTCTGAGAAACGGGGATCCCACCGGTGGGGTCCCCGTTTTGTCTGCCCAGAACCGATCTGGGCTCAGCCGCCGCCGCCGGCCGCCGGGCCGTCGGGCGTGCGCCGCATCACTCCCGTGCGCCGCAAGATCACGGAGATGAGGGGGTCCAGTGCAAAAACGAGAAACGCAAACGACCCCAGCACCGTGGCCAACAGCATCACGATGAACGACTGAGCGAGCGAACTGGCGGAGGCCACCCTGGCGTTGTGCACTGCAGCGGCCGAGGCGCCGCGCACCAGCCCACGCTTGGGTGAGCTGGCGTGGAACCACTGCCAGGTGCTGGCCAGGAGTATCAGGAACACGTTCACCGGCAGCAGGATCCGCCCGAACAGGAAGCTGCCGAACGCGTCGTTGAGGCTGGTGGTGAACGGGACGAGCACCACTCCGAGCAGGCGCAGGTTGTTGAGCCACACGATGGTGGTGTCGACCCGGGGGATGACCTCGAACTGGCGTACATGGATGAGCCACAGGAGACTGAGCAGCAGAAAGCTGATCACGACGTTGAGGATGCTGGGCGCCAGCACGACGATCGCCGTCGCGAGCTCGGCGTTGGAATGCACCACGCCGATGCTCTGGACAGACAGGTTCAACACCAGCAGTGTCGCCGCGATCGCGAAGACGCCGTCGGTGTACGCCTCCAGCCGCCGGGTGGACAACACGGTGCGACGCATCAGGCTCGTGCTGCGGACACGGTCCTCCTGGTTCGCCACGGTGGCACTGGTGGCGTCTGAGCGGGCTTCAGGCGGCGGCTGTGCTGCTCTATCTGGCCCGTGCTCGTGCTCCGGCGTGCTCGGCATGCGGGCAGCCTACTCGCCGGTGATCTCCTCGCGCACCCGGCGCAGGTCTTCCATCAGGGCACCGATCAGGATCCAGTGCTGCGGGTGCGGTGTCATGATCATCAGCGGTGCGGTGAGCGCGAGGGGTTCGACCACCGGGCTCGCCTCGGCGGTGGCCGGGGCCGGCGCCACACTGAGCAGCCGCAGATCGTGGGCGGCCCGCTCGAGTTCGATCGAAAACGCCTGCACGGTGGGCTCCAGGTGCAGGGACTCGTCGTAGTGGTCGCGCAGGGCGCGGGTCATGCCGAGGGCTCGGGTGACCAGCGGCACCAGCCGCGCGTACAGCGCGGTGTCGGCGTCGAGCACCTCGCGGTGCCGGGATTGGCGGGGATTGAGGGTGAGGCTCTCTTCGGCCTGGCTGATCGCCTTCTCGGCCTTGGCCAGCATCGGCCGCAACAACCGTGCCTGGATCATCAGCGTCTCAAGGTCGGCATACTTCTGCGGGATCAGCAGTGCGTTGGCCACCCGCTCGAAGGTCGCGGCGATCTCGTCGGTGAGCCGGGTCACGGCATCATGGGCCGGAGTGAGCAGCACCGGTGGAACGATGAGGGCGTTGACGATCACCGCGATGGCGGCGCCGATGATCGTCTCGATGATGCGGTCCCTGGCGTAGGTGGGTGTCGCGGCACCGAGGGTGAGCACGAGCATCGCGCTGATCGGGATCTGGTTCGCCGAGCCGGGGGAGAGCTTGAGCGCCCAGGCGAGCAGGATGCAGAGCACGGTGGCGCCCAGCACGATCCAGCTGTCCTGGCCGAACAGGATCCCGATGGCGAGGGCCACGAGGACCCCGCCCACCACTCCAAGGCTGCGCTCCAGCGCGCGGCCGAGGGACTGGTTGACGCTGGGCTGCACCACAAAAATGGCGGCCATCGCGGCGAAGATGGGCAGTTCGCCCGGCAGGAGCCACATTGAGATGATCCAGGCCAGCGCGACGGCGACCGAGGTCTTGAGGGTCTGCAGAAGCGGGATCCGTCTGGACACTCGCAGGCTCGCCGTTATTCGCACTGTCATAGGGTACAAGGCCGTCAGGGGTCGGCCGGGTCACCCGATCCGGTCAGTCAGCCGTTGCTTCCAGCAACGGGGCGACCTCGGGTGGCAGCACCCGCACAGGGCGATCGAGGAACGTGGCGTATTCGTGCAGGGACCGGTCGGCGCTCTGCGCCGCCACGGTAGACAGTGGCAGGAAGGGTCGCGGCTCGACAGTGATCAGCTTCGGTTGCCACTCCCGCCGCCAGGTGCCGACAACCCGGCCGGCGCGAACCAGGAGCGGCAGAAAGATGCCGTTTTTGCCCGGAACCACCCGGGTCAGATTCTCCGGCTCGATCGCGAAACTGCGGTCCCGGTAGCCCAGCAGGTGCTCGTCGAAGCCGGGCAGGGCCAGGATAGCGCCCCGTCCGCGACCCGGTACGGCACGGGGGAGCGGGGCGGCGTCACTCGCGGTGGGGAGCAGATGCTGCACGTCGTCGACGTCAAGTCGGCTGAGCTGCGGCGCCGCCACGGCCAGGGCCGTCTTGGCGTCCGTCATGGTGAGCTGGGACCACCAGGCGAAATCGGTCAACGGTGCGGGACCGTGGCCGATCAGGTAGCGCAGCAGGAACTCGCCCAGCGCCTCATCCCGCTCGAGCCGTCGGGGCCGGGGCACCCAATCGTCCAGAAGCACCAGCATCTGTTGCGCATCAAGCTGGCGGCCCCAGCACAGCGTGCCGGATTGAGCGAGGTGCCAGATCAGGTGATAGCCACGCTGACCGGCAGCATCGATACCGTGGTGCCCCAAGGCCGCCAGGAACGCCGCGCGGCTCAGTTCCTGTCCACCGGCGAGCACATCGAGTGCGACCGCCCTGGCCGACTCGATCGTGGTGTCGTCCAGACCGAGATCTCGGCGCCGGGTCGCTGAGCCCGCCCACAACCGGGGCGTGGTGAGCTCGAGCATCCAGCGGAGTTCGGTTGCCGGCACCAGGTGCAGGGTGCCGCGCATCGGCCACGAACGCACGATCCGGCCGGAGTCGATCAGGGCATCCACGTCGGCGGAGGTCGTGCCGGGCGCACGGATCGCGACCGCCCACTTGGCCCAGCGCAGATCCTGGGCCTGCAACGCGAAGAGCCGGTCCACGACCCGGGCCGGATCCGCGCCGAGCGCCCCGGTGAGGGCCTGGCTTTCCAGCCGCCGCCGGGTGATGTCGGTGCGTGACGCGCTAGTCATGCCACCAGAGTGACAGGCTTAGTGACCGGCCGGTACCACCGGCCGGTCACGCGGATCACATCAGGCGAATCAGGCCAGGTCGTCGTCGGTGCGGGCACCGAAGACGATCTCGTCCCAGCTGGGCATCGACGCACGGCCACGACGGCCGGTCTGGGACGCGCGCGGCTGTCCGGTCGCGGCCTGGCTGGCCCACACGTTGCGGGCAGGTGTGGGAGCGGCGGGGGCGGGGTCGGCCTCCGGGGCCGCCTCCTCCACCGGGCGGATGTCCACCGCGGCGTTCGCCCGCTCCACACGCTCGGCCGTGGCCTGGCTGCCGGTCTCGCCGGCCGAGGCCTCCCGTTCGCCGCGGCGACGCCGCAACGACTCGAGCAGGTCAGCGGTTTCACTCAGGCTCTGCGCGGGCTCAGCGGCACGCTTGATGGCCGCCTTGGAGACCGCCTCCGTGGTTCCCGCGCTCCGGCTGTACGGCACCACGTCATGCAGCGGTGCGGTGTCGTTGAGGATGTCGTCCGCGAGGGACTCCTTGAACGTGAACGCTCCGCTGTCGAAACGGCTCACGTCGGCGAGGCTGGTCTCGGCACCAACGGCCCGCAGCCGCGGAATGAGAGCGCCCTTGAGTTCGCCCTGCTGCGACAAGGCGACGGCCTCGCTGCCGATGGGAGAGAGTGCGTTCTTCTTGGGCTCGAAGGCCCAGCGCGCGTCGTGGTCGATGTCGTCGGCCGTGAAGGCGAGCTTCACAATCCAGCCCGCGCCGGGTTCCTTCCAGCTGGCCCAGCGCTCGTTCGACGCCCCGAGGGACGCCAGACGTTCACGGATGACACTTCCGAAGTTGGCCGGCTCGTCGAGCGGGTCGGGGTCGATGGCGGCGTGCACCGGCACGCTGAGCGCCGACGACACGATGTATTCCCGTTCGGCGACCACCGGTCCCTCGAACCTGCGCACGAAGTCCAGTGACGCGCCGGTCACGGCGGACACATCCTCCGCGGACATGCCGGCACGAATGTGCGCCTGCACCTCCCGGGGGGACAACTTGGGCCGAACGGACGCATCCGTCTGGGTTTGGCGAAGCCGGGACTGGAGAACCGCATCGATGGGGATCCTGAAACGATCACCCTCCTCTGACGCTGCAAGCAGCGCGCCGTTCTCTACTCCGATAACTTTCAAATCCTGCATGGCGAAAGCCCTCTCGCGATCACTGATGGCCCAACCCTGCCATGCAAAGTGACCAAAACGGGGGAATACTGCGGGCGTGCCGGAAGTTGCTTCCATTGCCAACCTGAGTGGTTGGTGATTGGTTTGCTATTCCGCAGGGATTGTTGCAAACTATGGCCGCCGATTTCGTTTATCGGCGTTACTGAAATGGATGGGCATGGCAACCGACTACGACGCACCGCGAAAGACCGAAGACGACTCAGAGTCGATCGAGGCCCTCAAGGAGCGTGTACCCGACAAGATGAGCGGTGTCGTTGATGTTGACGACTCCGACAACCCCGGTGGTTTCGACCTCCCGGGCGCCGATCTGTCCGACCTCGACCTCGACGTCGTCGTCCTGCCCCCGCAGGCCGACGAGTTCACCTGTGTGGAGTGCTTCCTCGTGAAGCACCGTTCGCAGATGTCGCACGAGACCAAGCTCGGTCCGGTCTGCCTGGAGTGCGACGCCTAATAGCGCGCTTAGTTACTTGATGCTGGCCGTCGCGATCCATTGATCGCGGCGGCCATTTTCTGTGGGGTGCGGCTGGAAATGAGCCAGTACGGTGCCGGGTCGGTCGGGTCCTCGAGCGGGATGCGCACCACGTGAGGCACCCAGCCGCGCAACAACAGCCAGGCGCGGGCATCCAGTCGCTGACCGCGCTCGAGCGTGGCCTCAGCACCCTCGAAAGGCACGGCGTCGCCCAGCAGGGTGGTCTCGATCGTCGCCCGGCCGGCCGTGAGCACTCCGCCGGAGACCCGCACGGTGGGCGACGCCAACACCAGCAGGGCGGCGCTGCCGAGGTACAGTCCGGCCGCGGTGAGAACGCCGACGAGCAGCGAGATCGGCAGGAACACCAGCAGGCTCGCAGGGATGACGAGGGCGATGATGATGAAGAGCCACGGGGATGGCCAGAGTTTTTCGCGATATTCGGGCATGGCTCTATTCGACCAGATAACTGCACTACCCTCGACACGTGTCCGAAAGCGTCGAAGTCCTGATTACCGCCTCCGTTCTCCCGACATACTCGCACCCGGGAGACGCCGGAGCCGATCTGCACGCAGCAGAGGCTCTCGTGCTGGCTCCCGGTGAACGTGCCCTGGTCGGCACCGGAGTATCGATCGCACTTCCGGACGGGTACGCCGCCTTCGTCGTGCCGCGAAGCGGTCTCGCCGCCAAGCACGGCATCACCGTCGTCAACGCACCCGGCACCGTGGACGCCGGCTACCGCGGCGAGATCAAGGTCTGCCTGCTCAACACCGACCGCGATGCGGCCTTCACGATCGCCGTGGGAGACCGCATCGCCCAGCTCATCGTGTCGCCCGTGGTGCGCGCCCAGTTCATCCCCGTCGAGCGGCTGCCCGGCAGCCAGCGCGGCGACGGCGGTTTCGGTTCGACGGGCGTGGCAGCCGCCCGCGCGGCCGCCGAGACCACCCCACACACCATTGCGGCGCCGCACCCGGCGGCTGCCCCGCAGAGCGGAGAAAACCTGTGAGTGACAACGTGAACCCCGACACGCGCTCGAACGCCGACGACGCCACGTCGACCAAGAAGAAGAAGCTCGGCAGGACCAAGAAGGTCAAGGGCGCGCCGGTCGGCACCGCTCCGGCGGAGACCGAATCGACCGGGAGTGACCTGGCCGAGAGCGATGCGGCCGGCACCGAGTTCGACAGCGGGCCCGCCGCTGACCCGAACGCGAAGTCAGCCCCCGAGGACCGCGACGTCGAGGGCCCCCTCGACGAGTCCGAGGCCAACCCCGTGCGCCCGTACGTGGACCTCGGCGGAGTGAAGATCCTCCCCAGGGAAGGCCTGCACCTCCGCCTCGAAATCGAAGAGGGCAGCAAGCGCGTCGTCGCCATCGGCCTGGACTATGCCGGCTCCACCCTGCAGGTACAGCCGTTCGCCGCGCCGCGCTCGAGCGGACTCTGGCACGAGATCCGCACCCAGATCGCGGACCAGATCGCCAAGCAGGGCGGCTCCACCACGCCGCGCGAGGGCCCGTTCGGCCCCGAGCTCGTTGCGGAGATTCCCGTGGCTGCCGGCCAGGGCCCGTCCGGAACCACGCGCCTCGCCCGCTTCATCGGCGTTGACGGACCCCGGTGGTTCCTGCGCGGCGTCATCGCCGGTGAGGGTGCCATCAACCCGGAGGCCGCCGCCCAGATCGAAGACCTCTTCCGCAGCATCGTCGTGGTGCGTGGCGCGTCGCCGATGCCGCCGCGCGACCTTATTCCGCTGCGAATGCCGGCGACTCCCGCCGGAAACCCCGAGCCGACCGGCGCCTAGCCGACCGGCCACGTGCCGGCCCCACCCGAAAGTTGACCGATGACCGACTCTCCTTCGGCGCCAGAGCCTGAACCCCGCCCCGACACAGCCGCCCGTCAGGACCCCACGGCAGGGGGTGCTCTGGCCGACGGAATGGCGGCCGCGGCGCGGCGCGCCGGATTCAGCCCCGCGGCCGACGGCGAGCCGATCAGCGGTCATGCCCTGATCGCCGCCATGGGCGGGGTGCGCGGCATCATCGAGGCGGTGCTGCCCGGGCTGGTTTTCCTGGTCACCTACACCCTGACCCGCGACCTGATGCCCGCTCTGATCGCCTCGGTGCTCATCGGATTGGTCTTCTTCGTCCTGAGGCTTGCCAAGAAGCAGAACGTGACGCAGGCCGTCGGCGGACTCGTGGGTATCGGCATCAGCGCCGTGCTGGCGCTGCTCACCGGACGCGCGGAGGACTTCTACCTTCCCGGTTTCTGGACCAACGGCGTCTACGGAGCGGTGCTGCTGGTGAGCGCACTGGTCGGCTGGCCGTTGATCGGCGTCGGCGTGGGCTACCTGATGGGGGAGCAGCTCGCGTGGCGGGCCGACCCGTCCAAGCGCCGGGTTCTCACCATCGTGACCTTCCTGTGGGCGGGACTCTTCATCCTGCGTCTTGCCGTGCAGCTGCCGCTGTACTACGCCGGAAACGTCGAATGGTTGGGCGCGACCAAGCTGCTGATGGGTCTTCCGTTGTACGCCCCGCTCCTGGTCCTCTCCTGGCTGATGGTTCGCTCCGTCTACGCGACGACGACCCGCGCCACACCGAACCGGCCCACACCGAACCGGCCCACACCGCCCGGCCCCGCTGGCCACTAGCCGTCAGTGGTATAGTTATCTTGACGTCAAGATAGTTTGGTAAGGCTACCCTTGCTGGCCAAACCGGGCGTCCCATAGTCAGGATTGGGGATTGCGGACGGTATTCCGTCGGTTTCCACAAAGGAGAGGGCATCGTGTCTGCAGTTAATAGTTTTGGAGCTCGGGACACCCTGCGCGTCGGTTCGACGGACTACGAGGTCTTTCGTCTGGACGCCGTCACGGGCCACGAGAAGCTTCCGTTCAGCCTCAAGGTGCTTCTGGAGAATCTTCTCCGCACCGAGGACGGCGCCAACATCACCGCGGACCACATCCGCGCGCTGGGTTCGTGGGTTCCCACCGCCGACCCCGACACCGAGATCCAGTTCACGCCCGCTCGCGTGATCATGCAGGACTTCACCGGTGTGCCCTGCATCGTCGACCTCGCCACCATGCGCGAGGCAGTGGCTGCCCTCGGCGGCGACCCCAACACGATCAACCCCCTCGCCCCGGCCGAGATGGTCATCGACCACTCCGTCATCGCCGACCTGTTCGGCAGCGACAACGCCCTCGAGCGCAACGTCGAGCTCGAGTACCAGCGCAACGGTGAGCGCTACCAGTTCCTCCGCTGGGGCCAGACCGCGTTCAACGACTTCAAGGTCGTCCCGCCGGGAACCGGCATCGTGCACCAGGTGAACATCGAGTACCTGGCCCGCGTCACGTTCACCCGTGAAGTCAACGGCGTGCTCCGCGCGTATCCCGACACCTGTGTCGGCACCGACTCGCACACCACCATGGTCAACGGCATCGGCGTGCTCGGCTGGGGCGTCGGCGGCATCGAGGCCGAGGCGGCCATGCTGGGCCAGCCCGTGTCGATGCTCATCCCCAAGGTCGTCGGCTTCAAGCTCAACGGCGCCATCCCCACCGGGGTCACGGCAACGGATGTGGTGCTCACCATCACCCAGATGCTGCGCAAGCACGGTGTCGTCGGGAAGTTCGTCGAATTCTACGGTGACGGCGTCGCCCAGGTGCCGCTGGCCAACCGCGCCACCATCGGCAACATGAGCCCTGAGTTCGGCTCCACCGCCGCCATGTTCCCCATCGACGACGTCACCCTCGACTACCTGCGCCTCACCGGTCGCAGCGAGGACCAGGTCGCCCTCGTCGAGGCGTACTCCAAGCTGCAGGGACTCTGGCACAACCCGGCGCAGGAACCCGTTTTCAGCGAATACCTCGAGCTTGACCTCGGCACCGTCGTGCCGTCGATCGCCGGCCCGAAGCGCCCGCAGGACCGCGTCGAACTCAGCAACGCCAAGAGCCAGTTCGAAATCGACCTGCAGAACTACGCCACCCACGACCTGTCCATGGTGGACGCGGCCGTCGAGGCGTCCTTCCCGGCCTCCGATCCGATCGGCTTCACCGCTCAGGATGAGCAGAGCGCGCACCAGATCTCCCACCAGCACGTGAGCCACGCTCCTGTCTCGGTGTCGAGCCCGGTTCCGATCACGACCGCCGATGGTGCGAGCTATACCCTCGACCACGGAGCCGTCGCCGTCGCGGCCATCACGTCGTGCACCAACACGTCAAACCCCTCGGTCATGCTCGCCGCGGGGCTCCTGGCCCGTAACGCGGTCAAGAAGGGCCTGAAGTCCAAGCCGTGGGTGAAGACCACCCTGGCGCCGGGCTCCAAGGTCGTCACGGACTACTACGCCAAGGCCGGCCTCACCGATGACCTCGAGGCCCTGGGCTTCTACACCGTCGGCTACGGCTGCACGGTTTGCATCGGCAACACCGGTCCGCTGATCGACGAGGTCTCCGCCGCGATCAACGACAACGACCTCGCAGTCACCGCCGTGCTCTCCGGAAACCGTAACTTCGAGGGCCGGATCAGCCCGGACGTCAAGATGAACTACCTGGCCAGCCCGCCCCTGGTGATCGCGTACGCCCTCGCCGGGTCGATGAACTTCGACTTCGACACTGATGCCCTCGGAAAGGACACCGACGGCAACGACGTGTTCCTCAAAGACATCTGGCCCGACTCCGCCGAGGTGCAGTCCACGATCGACAGCTCGATCGATACCGAGATGTTCACCAAGGAATACGGTGAGGTCTTCGAGGGCGACGAGCGCTGGCGTTCACTGCCGACGCCCGACAGCGAGGTCTTCGAGTGGGACCCCAAGTCCACCTACGTGCGGAAGCCCCCGTACTTCGACGGCATGACGCTGGAGACCACCCCGGTCTCCGACATCGTCGGAGCCCGCGTGCTCGCCAAGCTCGGCGACTCGGTCACCACCGACCACATCAGCCCGGCCGGCAACATCAAGGCCGACAGCCCGGCGGGCGCGTACCTGGTGGAGCACGGCGTCGAACGCGCCGACTTCAACTCCTACGGCTCGCGTCGCGGTAACCACGAGATCATGATCCGGGGCACCTTCGCGAACATCCGCTTGCGCAACCAGCTGCTCGACGGCGTCGAGGGTGGCTACACCCGCGACTTCACCAAGCCGGATGCGCCGCAGTCGTTCATCTACGACGCCAGCCAGAACTACCAGGCCGCCGGCACGCCGCTGGTGATCTTCGGTGGCAAGGAGTACGGCTCCGGCTCGTCGCGCGACTGGGCGGCCAAGGGCACCAGCCTCCTGGGCGTCAAGGCCGTCATCACCGAGAGCTTCGAGCGCATCCACCGGTCGAACCTGATCGGCATGGGCGTTGTGCCCCTGCAGTTCCCGGCCGGCGAGAGCTGGGCGTCGCTGGGTCTCGACGGCACCGAGAGTGTCTCCATCTCGGGCATCGAAGAGCTCAACGAGGGTCGCACGCCCAAGACCGTGCATGTCGTCGCGACGCCGACGGAGCACTCCGCTGCGGGCAAGGCGGTCGTTGAATTCGACGCCGTCGTGCGTATCGACACCCCCGGCGAGGCGGACTACTACCGCAACGGCGGCATCCTGCAGTACGTGCTGCGTTCGCTGGTCGTCTAACCGGTAACTCGCAGAATTGCTCCACACTGGCGCGTAGACTCGGGGAATCCGAACTGCGCGCCAGTCGTGTCTGTGCCAGTCAGAAGTGTTTGCAGTCTGAAGTGTTTGCAGTCTGAACGTCCACGAAACGTCAGACCCGTGTGAAAGGCAGTGCCGATGACCCTTCTGGAGACGATCCACGGTCCCAGGGACCTTGACGGACTCACGAAGGATCAGCTGGTGGAGCTCGCCGCCGAGGTGCGCGCCTTCCTCGTCGCCGAGATCTCCAAGACCGGCGGTCATCTGGGGCCGAACCTCGGTGTGGTCGAGATGACGATCGCTATCCACCGGCTCTTCGACTCGCCCCGCGACGCCATCGTCTTCGACACCGGCCACCAGTCCTACGTGCACAAGATGCTCACCGGGCGCCAGGACTTCAGCCGTCTGCGGCAGACCGGCGGCCTGGCCGGTTACCCCCAGCGCCGCGAGTCCGAGCACGACATCGTGGAAAGCTCGCACGCCTCCAGCTCGTTGTCCTGGGCGGACGGCATCTCTCGCGCATTCGAGATGACCGGCCAGCGCGACCGGCACGTCATCGCCGTCGTCGGCGACGGGTCACTGACCGGCGGCATGACCTGGGAGGCGCTGAACAACATCAGCGACGATAACAACCGTCGCCTGATCATCGTCGTCAACGACAACGGCCGCTCCTACGCGCCCACCATCGGCGGCATGGCCCGGTTCCTCAACACGGTGCGGCTGCGTCGCAGCTACAAGGCCGCGTACCTCACCAGCCGCGAGGCGTTCGACCACATGGGTGCGCCCGGCCGGGCCGTGTTCCGCGGCGTCCGCGGCGGCCTGCACGGGTTCCTCAGCCGGTTCACCAACAATGAGGCGCTCTATTCCAACCTCGACATCAAGTACATCGGCCCGGTCGACGGCCACGACATGGAGGCCATGTTGGAGGCGCTCACCCAGGCCAAGGACTACGGCGCACCGGTGATCGTGCACACCATCACCCAGAAGGGCAAGGGCTACGACCCGGCCATGCAGGACGTCGCCGACCAGTTCCACGCCGTCGGCGTGATCGACCCGGAGACCGGCGAGCCCACCGAATCGGCCGGAGCCCCCTCGTGGACGTCGGTCTTCGCCGACGAACTGCTCACCCTCGCCACGGGCAACCCGAAGCTGGTCGCCATCACTGCCGCGATGCTGCGGCCCACCGGCCTGCACAAAATGGCCGAACGCTTCCCCGACCGGGTGCACGACGTGGGCATCGCTGAGCAGCACGCGGTGACCAGCGCCGCCGGCCTCGCCTTCGGCGGTCTGCACCCCGTGGTCGCCCTGTACGCCACCTTCATCAACCGTGCGTTCGACCAGGTGCTGATGGATGTCGCCCTGCACAAGGCCGGCGTCACGTTCGTGCTCGACCGCGCCGGTGTCACCGGGCCGGACGGCCCCAGCCACCACGGCATGTGGGACCTGGCGATCCTGCAGGTCATCCCGAACATCCGCCTGGCTGCGCCACGAGACTCCACCCGCCTGCGCGAAGAACTCGCCGAGGCCGTGCTCGTCGACGACGGACCCACCGTGCTGCGCTTCCCGAAGGGCTCGACCGGTGTGGAGTTCGACGCCCTCGAGCGCCTGCCCGACGGTGCCGACGTGCTCCTGCGCAGCAGCCAGCAGGATGTCCTCATCGTCACGGTCGGCCCGATGTCCGGCATGGGGCTCGAGGTCGCCGAGCGGTTGGCCGCTCAGGGGATCGGCGCGACCGTCGTCGACCCGCGCTGGGTCGTACCCGTGCCGCAGAGCATCATCGAGCTGGCCGCCCAGCACCGCATCGTGGTGAGCATCGAAGACGGCATCCGGGTCGGCGGCATCGGCACCCGAATCCGCCAGGACCTGCGCGAAGCCGGCGTCGACACCGCTGTCACCGAGCTGGGCCTGCCGGACGAGTTCCTCGATCACGGCACCCGTGCCGAGATCCTCGAACGTGTCGGCCTCACCCCGCAGCACATCGCTCGCGATGTCGTCGCCATGGTGCTCGGCAGCAAACTGCCGCACGCCCGCGCTCTGCCGGACGACGCCGATCGCACCGACACCGGCACCGTCCCGCTGCAGCGGGCCCCCCGCGACCGCTAGCCGCTCGCAAGTCACCCGCAACTGTTGCCGAAACGGACAATTGCACCCGGTGTACCGGGTGCAATTGTCCGAACGGGGAACAGTTGGGGCAGCGTTCTAGTTCAGGACGCTGTCTCCGGTGGGCACGGCCGAACCGACGCCCCTGATCATCGGGGTGTGGAACGTGCCGCCGAAGGCCCGCTCGCTGGCTCCGACGCGGTCGAGGTACGGGGTGATCCCGCCCATCTGGAACGGCCACCCGGCACCGAGGAGCATGCACAGGTCGATGTCCTCCGGGGCGTGCACCACGTCGTCGTCGAGCATCCGCTTGATCTCGTCGGCCAGGCCGTCTTCGATCCGGCGCAGAATCTGTTCCGCGGTCATCGGTGAGGTGCCCCCGGCGACGATCTTCTGCGCGCCCTTGTCGAAGCCGGTGACCTGGCCCTTGGAGTTGCGCTCGAGGATCGTGCCGTGCTCGGCCAACCTGTGCAGGTTGGTGCTCTCGAAGAACCGGTCGGGGAACGCCGCGTGATGGGTGTCCAGCACATGGGCGCCCACCTTGAGCCCGACCAGTTCGAGCAGCTCGAACGGGGTCATCGGCAGACCGAACGGCGACAGGGCCCCGTTCACAACCTCGAACGGGGTGCCGGTGTCCACGGCGTGCATCGCCTCGCCGAGCAGCTTCGCCAGCACCCGGTTGACCACGAAGCCCGGGGTGTCCCTGGTGATGACGGCGTTCTTCTTCAGCTTGCCCGCAATGACCATTGCCGTGGACAGCGCGACGTCATCGGTGGCCGGCGTGTTCACGACCTCGATCAGCGGCATCACGGCGACGGGATTGAAGAAGTGGAACCCGACCAGTCGTTCGGGGTGAACCAGCTTGGCGCCGATCTGCTCCACCGACAGCGAGGACGTGTTCGTGGCCAGGATGGCGGTGGGGGAGATGTGCTTCTCGATCTCGGCGAAAACGTCCTGCTTGACGCCGAGCTCCTCGAACACAGCCTCGATGACCCAGTCCGCGTCGGCGAAGTCGGCCTTGTCGGTGGTGCCGGTCACCAGGGCGCGCAGCCGGTTGGCCTCGTCGGCGTTGATCCGGCCCTTGGCCTGCAGGGTGGCGATCTCACCGTGGATGTACGCCACTCCCTTGTCGACCCGGGCCTGGTCGAGGTCGGTGATGACCACGGGGACCTTGAGGCGTCGCACGAAGAGCAGGGCGAACTGGCTGGCCATCAGCCCTGCACCGATCACGCCGACCTTCGTGATGGGACGGGCCAGCGCCTTGTCCGGGGCGCCGGCTGGTCGCTTGGCGCGCTTCTGCACGAGGTTGAAGGCGTAGATGCTCGCGGGCAGCTGGTCGCCGGAGATGAGATCGGCCAGGGCGTCGTCCTCCCGGGCGAACGCTTCGTCTCTGGTGCCGGACTTGGCGGCCTTCACCAGGTCGAGGGCGGCGTACGGCGAGGTCGCGATCGGGCCGATCCGGGACTGCAACATCTTGCGGGCAATGCCGATGGCGGCATCCCACTTGACCAGGCGTTCGATCTTTCCCGGTGCGTTGGGGCGTTTCACCGTTGTCGTGCCGGCGATGACGCCGTCGGCCCAGCGGATCGAGTCCTCGAGGAACGTGACCGAGCCGAACACGACGTCGGCGATTCCCAGCTCGAGGGCATCCGCACCGGTGAGGGTGCGGTTGTTCTTGAGCGGGTTTTCGATGATCACCTTGAGGGCGTTCTCGATGCCGACCAGGTTCGGCAGCAGGTAAGACCCGCCCCAGCCGGGGATCAGGCCGAGGAACACCTCGGGGAGCGCGATCGCCGGCACCGTCTGGTCGACAGTACGGTAGTCGGCGTTGAGCGCGATCTCCAGGCCACCGCCCAGGGCCAGACCGTTGATGAAGACGAACGACGGTACGCCGAGGGTGCCCAGCTTGCCGAGGGCGTGGTGGCCGAGCTGTGCGAGCAGCTTGCCGACCTGACGGGACGGAATCTCACTGACCTTGCTGAGGTCCGCGCCGGCCGCGAGGATGAAGGGCTTGCCGGTGACGGCCACACCGTGGATCTCGCCGCGGCCGGCGCGGGCGGCGAGGTCGTCCAGGGCCGCGGCGAACTCGACGAGCGTGACGGGACCCAGGGTGTTCGGCCGGGTGTGGTCCCGCCCGTTGTCGAGGGTGAGCAGGGCGAGGGTGCGGCCGCCGGAGAGCGGCACGTCGCGCACGAGGGAGTGGGTCACGACCTCGTCGCCGAACAGATCGACGAGCGGGGAGAAGTCGATGGTGGTGTAGTCGGTGCCGCCCGAGGTGTTCGGGATGCTGGTGGAGGTGGTGTCGGTCATCGCTTGGCTGCCTTCTTGTTGAAGTGCGGGTTTTCCCAAATGACGGAGCCGCCCTGGCCGAGGCCGATACACATGGCGGTGACGCCGTAACGCACCTCGGGGTGCTCGGCGAACTGGGCGGCGAGCTGGTTCATCAGTCGCACACCCGAGGAGGCGAGCGGGTGGCCAATGGCGATGGCGCCGCCGTACTCGTTGACCCGGGGGTCGTCGTCGTCGATACCGAAGTGGTCCAGGAAGGAGATCACCTGAACGGCGAAGGCCTCGTTGAGCTCGAACAGGCCGATGTCGGTGATCGACAGGCCGGCCTTACGCAGCGCCTTCTCGGTGGAGGGCACGGGCCCCAAGCCCATCACCTCGGGTTCGACCCCGGCGAAGGCGAAACTCACGAGCTTCATCTTGACGCTCAGGCCCAGTTCCTTGGCGGTGGCGCCGCTGGCCAGCAGACAGGCGGTGGCCCCGTCGTTGAGCCCGGACGCGTTGCCGGCGGTGATTCGACCGTGCGGCCGGAACGGGGTCTTCAGGGCGGCCAGGCCCGCCATGGTCGTCTCCGGGCGGGGGGCCTCGTCACGGGTGGCCAGACCCCACCCACCGTCGCTGCGGGTGGCAACCGACACCAGGTCGGGCTGAATCTTGCCGGCCGCGTAGGCGGCGGCGACCTTCTGCTGGCTGCGGAGGGCGAAGCGGTCGGAGCGCTCCTTGGTGTATTCGGGGAATCTGTCGTGGATCCGCTCGGCGGTGGCGCCCATGTTCAGGGCGTCCTCACTGACGAGTCGCTCGCTGAGGAACCGCGGGTTCGGATCGACGCCTGCGCCCATCGGGTGCCGGCCCATGTGCTCGACACCGCCGGCGATGGCCAGGTCATAGGCGCCGAAGCCGATCGCGGCGCCCATGGTGGTGACCGAGGTCATCGCCCCGGCGCACATCCGGTCGATCGCGAAGCCGGGCACAGAGATCGGCAGCCCGGCGAGCAGGGCCGCGGTGCGTCCAAGGGTGAGACCCTGGTCACCGGTCTGCGTGGTCGCCGCGATGGCGACATCGTCGATGCGTTCGCCCGGCACGTTCGGGTTTCGTTCCATCAATCCGGCGATCGCCTTGACGACGAGGTCGTCGGCGCGGGTATTCCAGTACATACCCTTCTCGCCGGCCCGACCGAACGGGGTGCGGACCCCGTCCACGAAGACGACTTCAGTTCTCTCGGCCACTTTGCCTCCATCACTCACAACAGGTATCGAATGATCCTAGGGTGACGAATTAACCGGAGGGAATCCTTTGACTCTTCCTACGAAACGGTCTCCGGCGGAAGGTCCTCGCTTTGGTGGACTTCCACAAAGGCATCCGCTATTAGTTGTGCGGTCGCCTCAATTTGCCAGCTGCGCGCACCGAGAAGAGCGAGCGCGTCGCCCACGGCGTTGACATCAGCGGGCTCCGGCGGCTGCCAGGACACGCGCCGCAGGTGCTCCGGTGTGAGGAGATTCTCCAGCGGAACGGCGCGCTCCTCTGAGACGGTGCTGAGCGCGGCACGGGCGGCCTTGAAGCGCAGGTCGGCGTCGGGATTCCGGTCTGCCCAGGCCCGCGGCGGCGGCAGGGCGTCCCCGTTGGCCTTCACGGAGGGCAGGTCGGCGCTGGCCAGGCCGTGCTGGATGGCGCGCCACCATCTGTCCAGCTCCGTGCGGCTGGCGCGTCCGTTGAACTCCCGCAGCTCGGCGAGGGCATTCTTGGATGCCGGCAGCACACGGGCGGCGGCCACGAGGGACGCGTCGGGAACCAGCCGGCCGGGGGAGACGTCGAGTTCCTGAGCGAGGGCATCCCTGGCCACCCACAGCTCACGGGCAACGGCCAGGTTGCGCTGGCCGCGCACAGCATGCAGACCGGACAGTCGGCGCCACGGTTCGGCGCGGGCCGGCTTGGCTTCCTTGGCCAGAACGGCGGCGAACTCCTGGTCGGCGATGTCGGTCTTCTCGGACTCGACGAGGAGGTCGACCATACTGTCGCGCAGGTCCGGCAGCAGCTCAACGTCGAGCGCGGCGTAGACCAGCCAGCTCTCGGGCAGCGGCCGGGTCGACCAGTTGGCCGCGGAGTGCTCCTTGGCCAGGTGGATGCCCAGCAGTTCCTCCACCACGGTGCCGAGCCCCACTCGGGGCAGGCCGAGCAGGCGGGCAGCGAGTTCGGTGTCGAAGATCCGCTGGGGGTCGAGCCCCACCTCGCGGAGGCACGCGAGGTCCTGGCTGGCCGCGTGCAGAATCCATTCTTCGTCGGCGAGCGCGTCGTTCAGATCGCTGAAGTCGCCGATGGCGGGAGGGTCGAACAGGAAGGTGCCGGCGCCCCGCCGGAAGATCTGGATGAGATAGGCGCGCTGGGAGTAGGTGAAGCCGGATGCGCGTTCGGCGTCGATGCCGATCGGGCCCGACCCGGCCAGGAGTTCATCAACGGCGTCGAGGTACGCGGCGCGGGTGTCGATGACCTGGTGGTCGACCACGGCCCGGTCAGCCACGGGCTGCACGGCGGGCCGACAGGTCGGTGACCCCGAGGAGGCTCGGTGCTGGGCTGCTCATCGATTCCGTGACCATCCGCTGGCCGCCGACCATGCTGTGGCTGTGGCTGTCGCTGATCCCTCCGACAGGGTCGGTTGCGCCCGTACGTGTTGCCATGACGTTCATTCCCAGGATCTCCCTGCCGGCGCTGTCGCCGCCGTGCGTATCGGGGCCGGCGTCGATGCCACCGGCCGTTTCTCTGCCACCGGGTTCGAGGCCGGTAGCGACCACTCCCAGCGTATGCAGTCCCGGGCCGCTTCGTCGCCCTTTGGCGGAAGACGGGCCGATCCGGTCGACCGGGCCGAGGGTGATTCCGTCGTCGGAGTCCGCACGGTGTTCGGGAGCGTCGCTGCCGGCAGGATGCGGACCGCGCGGCGGAGACTCGCCAACGGGCGGGAGACCGGCGAGCATGCACAGCAGCTCACCCCAGCCTTCGACGTGGGCGGCGAGGTCGTTGTTCAGGGGGCTCCACGAGGCGCGCAGCTCGATCTGGGCGCCGTCGCCCTGGTCGGCGAGTTCGCCGAACCCGGAGGAGAGGATCTTCGTGGCGGTGCCGGATGCGGCGGTGTAGACCGCGCCGCGAGTGTCCAGGGCATCCACGAGCCAGGCCCAGGCGACCTCGGCGAGGAACGGATCAACACCGATGTCGGTTTCCAGCGGCGCCTGCGCGAAGCAGACGACCCGGAACGGCCCGCCCCAGCTGTCTGGTTCGTCGGGGTCGTAGAGCAGGATGAAGCGTCCGGTGCCGAAGTCCGAATCGCTGCCGTGGCGTACCGGCGTGACGTCGGCAGAGAGCGCGACGGCATACGGGGCGAGGTTTCCGGGCGCCGCGATCTCGGTGACGACCAACTCTGCGCGCGGCCTGGCATGGCGGATGGCATCAAGCGCCGCGGCAAACTGCGCGGGGCGGTGGGGCTCATCCTCTGTATCGGGCACGTCTGCAGACTAGAGTTTTTTCCGTGCGCTGGTGCGAGGCACGCCGAACAGCGCGGAGGTAGGCATGGCTCAGAGGAAAACCCGACCGGAAACCGCACCCTCCCTGGCCTCGGCCGGGTTGGTGGTCCTCGGCGGTCTGGCCGCAGTGGCGGCGGCCGGAACTGTGGCCGTGGGCGTGCTGGCCGGGGTCATGGCCCGGCGCATCGTCACACCTCCCACCACACGTTCGGACGACACCCGGGTGTTCGGCGTCGACCTCGACGCGGGCACGATCACCCTCGAGGCCACCCCGGATTCGGTACTGCCGGGAGATTACAGTTTCTGGTTCGCGGCCGGCTCGGGGCACGCCCGGGTGGGCGCGATCGAGCAGAGCAGCGACACCCGGGTGACCCGCCGCATCCTCAACGTCGACTTCGGGGCTCTGGGCTCGGCGGTGCGGGGGCGTCTGGGCGGCTTCTCGTTTCTCGGGCCGTGGGACCTCGGCCTGGACTTCGAGAACGTGGCCGTGGACACCGACCGCGGCGAGGCGCCGGCGTGGCTCATCCCGGCCGCCGCGCCGAACGGGCGCTGGGTGATCCAGGTGCATGGTCGCGGGGTGACCCGTCATGAGACTTTGCGCGCCACGCCGGTGTTCCACGCGGCGGGCTACACGTCGCTGCTCATGTCTTATCGCAACGATGGTGAAGCGCCGGCCAGTGCCGACGGCCGGTTCGGGTTGGGCGACACCGAGTGGCTCGATGTGGAGGCTGCCATCGATTACGCCCTGCGTCATGGCGCCACCGGGATCGTGCTGATGGGTTGGTCGATGGGTGGAGCGATCTCACTGCAGGCCGCGACCAGGGCCGCCCATGACGGGCGGCTCCTCGGTGTGGTGCTGGAGTCACCCGTGATCGACTGGGCGGATGTGGTGGCGTACCAGGCGCTTCTGCTGCGCCTGCCCAAACTCGTGGTTCGCGGTGCCCTGGTGGTGATGGGCCGTCGGTGGGGCCGTGTTGTGACCGGGCTGCATCAGCCGATCGACCTGCCACGCCTGGACTTCGTCGCCAGGGCGGCCGACCTGAGCCTGCCCATCCTGATCCTGCACAGCGACGATGACGGCTTCGTGCCGTCGGCGCCCTCCCGGCGGCTCGCCGAGCTGCGCCCCGACATCGTCACCCTGGTGCCCTTCGCCGAGGCCAGGCACACCAAACTGTGGAACTACGACCCGGCCGCGTGGAACGAGGCGATTCTGGCCTGGCTGACCCAGCTGGATGCCGCCCGGCCGGCCATCGAGTCGCCGTCACGTCAGGACCAGCCGGGCTAGCCTGCGCCGGCGAAGCCAGCGCCCGCCTAGGCCAGTGCGGCCGTGCGTTCGCGCAGCTGACGTTTGGTGCGTCCGAGCATCGCCGTCATGCCGCGCAGGCGAAGCGGAGACACCGCCTGACTGAGACCGATCGTCTGCGGAAAGTCGTCCGGGACGGCCAGGACGGCATCCACGGTCAGCCCGTCGAGGCCCTGCGCCAGGATCGACGCGAACCCCCGGGTGGTGGGGGACTCCGCCGGAGCGGTGGCGTACAGATGCACGAGGCCGTCCTGGTCCACCTCGACGAAGATGAACACCGGTGACTGGCACTCCACGACCCGTTCGAAGAGGTCGGGGTGGTCGCGGTAGCGCTCCGGCAGGGCCGGAAGCTCGTTGGAGAACTCGAGCAGCAGTTGCAGGCGGTCCGGTTGTTCAAGCGCCAGGAAATCCTCGCGAATGTCCGCGAGCTGGTCGGGCAGGTCAGGGGTTGTCATCGAGTCAATTCTCCCACAGCGGTCTTCATGGGGGCTGTGCTCATCGGTGCTGTGCTCATCGCGGCTGTGCTCGTCGGTGCTGTGCTCATCGCGGCTGTGCTCGTCGGTGCTGTGCTCATCGCGGCTGTGCTCATCGTGGACGTGGCGCCGTGCCGGGCTCGGCACCCTGCACGATCGGAACCCGCACCGCGCTGCCCCACTCGGTCCAGGAGCCGTCGTAGTTGCGCACGTTCTCGAGACCCAGCAGGTGGGTGAGCACGAACCAGGTGTGGCTGGAGCGTTCGCCGATGCGGCAGTACGCGATCACCGGCTCGGTTCCGGTGAGACCGGCCTCGTCGCGGTAGATGGCGTCCAGCTCCGCACGAGACCGGAAGGTGGCGTCGTCGGCGGCCGCCCGCGCCCACGGAACGGACGCAGCGGACGGGATGTGACCGGCCCGCAGCGCGCCCTCTTCGGGGTAGGCCGGGGCGGTGGTCCGTTCGCCGCTGTACTCCTCCGGTGAGCGGACGTCGATGAGGGGATGGCCGAAGTGGGCGAGTACATCCTCCTTGTACGCGCGGATGGGCGCATCGTTGCGTTCGACCACGGGGTACTGCGCGGGCTCGGCGGATTCGCGGTCCGTTGTGACCTCCCGGCCCTCGGCCAGCCACTTCTGGCGGCCGCCGTCGAGAAGACGCACGTCGGTGTGCCCGAAGAGCGTGAAGACCCACAGGGCGTATGCCGCCCACCAGTTGCTCTTGTCACCGTAGATCACGACGGTGCTGTCCCGGCTGATGCCCTTGCGGCCGAGCAGCGCGGCGAAGGCTGCGCCGTCGATGTAGTCGCGCTCCACAGGGTCGTTGAGGTCGGTGTGCCAGTCGATCTTGACCGCGCCCGGAATGTGCCCGGTCTCATACAGGATCACGTCTTCGTCGGATTCGACGACCACCAGCCCCGGGGTGCCCAGGTTGGCCTGCAGCCACTCGGTCGACACCAACCGCTCGGGGTGGGCGTAGTCCGCGAAAGCGGTGGACGGATCTGTGGCGACGGTCATGGTTCCTCCTGGTGGGGCGGCAGTTGGCGGGCGTCAGTGGGCGGAGCCCCGCTGTTCCTGCATTTAGTCTGGTCTTCTAGGTCTACAAGGATGAAGCCCCACCCGATATTCCAGCAGGATGCCGGGCGCACAGACAGGAACAGGATGCCAGACAAGGTCGCCACGACCCGCCAGCTCCCTCTCAGACTCGTCGACAGGTCGCCGTCGATCACGGGGGCGGAGATCGTGGCCGAGCTCGTGCCGCCGCCGCAGTTCGAGCACGCGTCGTTCGAGTCCTACCGGCCCGACCTCGACTACCCGTCGCAGCTGGACGCGGTGGAACGGCTGAACGCCTTCGCCGCCTGGCGGGGGCGACCGGGCGGATTCTTCTCCCGATCGCGCCGGTCCAAGACCGAGCTGCCCGGCATCTACCTCGACGGCGGGTTCGGCGTGGGTAAGACCCACCTTCTCGCCGCGCTCTGGCACGGGGCCCCTGGCCCCAAGTACTTCGGCACCTTCATCGAGTACACCGCGCTGGTGGGTGCGCTCGGCTACGCGGAGACGGTGAAGGAGCTCACCGGCGCCAAGCTCATCTGCATCGACGAATTCGAACTCGACGATCCCGGTGACACAATGCTCATGACCCGGCTGCTCGGTGAGCTCATCGCCTCCGGCACCCGCGTCGCGGCCACGTCGAATACTCCGCCGAACTCCCTGGGCGAGGGACGCTTCGCGGCGGCCGACTTCCTGCGTGAGATCCAGGCGATGTCGTCCAACTTCGAGACCGTGCGCATCGACGGCCTCGACTATCGCCGCCGGGACGCCTCCGGCCAGGCCGCCACCGTGGACCCGGAGGAGTTCGTGGCGATGACCGACGCGCTGGCCGGGCGCGGCTCCAGTGTCACCGTCGACGACTTCGGTGCGCTGATGCGGCACCTCAGCACCGTGCATCCGTCGAAGTACATCAAGATGATCGACGGTATCGACGTCATCGCCCTCCGCAACGTGTACCTGCTCACCGACCAGACGGATGCGCTGCGACTGGTGGCCTTCATCGACCGGGTCTACGACGCGGAGATTCCCATCATCGCCAACGGGATGCCCCTCCACGACGTGTTCGACTCGGAGATGATGGGCGGCGGCTACCGCAAGAAGTACCAGCGGTCCCAGTCCCGGATGGTGGCCCTGAGCACCGGGGAGTTGCCGCCGCACGCCGAGTAGTCTTTGCCGCGCCATTCGCGCCCGCTCAACGGTCGCGGCCACTCGTTGGTCGAGCCCACTCGCTGGTCGCGCCCACTCGTTGGTCGCGCCCACTCGTTGGTCGAGCCCACTCGCTGGTCGAGCCTGTCGAGACCCCGTGAGGTGCGTGCGTGACTCTGCCGCGGTATCTGGGACCGGCTCGCCGGGTCTCGACAAGCTCGACCAACGTCCGGCCGGGCCGGCCGGATCGGGTGACGGATGCGTGCGCGCCGGTCGTACCCCTCCGGTGGTCGAGCCCACTTTCTGGTCGCGCCCACTCGCTGGTCGAGCTTGTCGAGACCTCGTGAGGTGCGTGCGTGACGCTGCCGCGGTATCCGGGACCGGCTCGCCGGGTCTCGACAAGCTCGACCAACGTCCGGGTGGTCCGGCCGGACCGGGTGACGGATGCGTGTGCGCCGGTCGTACCCCTCCGGTGGTCGAGCCCACTTTCTGGTCGCGCCCACTCGCTGGTCGAGCTTGTCGAGACCTCGTGAGGTGCGTGCGTGACGCTGCCGCGGTATCCGGAATCGGCTCGCCGGGTCTCGACAAGCTCGACCAACGTCCGGCCGGGCCGGCCGGATCGGGTGACGGATGCGTGCGCGCCGGCCGCGCCCACTCAACGGTCGCGCCCACTCGCTGGTCGAGCTTGTCGAGACCTCGTGAGGTGCGTGCGTGACGTTGCCGCGGCATCTGGAATCGGCTCGCCGGGTCTCGACAAGCTCGACCGACGTACGGGTGGGCCGGCCGGACTGGGTGACGGATGCTTACTCGCTGGTCGAGCTTGTCGAGACCCCGTGAGATGCGTGCGTGACGTTGCCGCGGCATTCAGGATGGGCTTGCCGGGTCTCGACAAGCTCGACCAACGTCCGGCCGGGCCGGCCGGATCGGGTGACGGATGCGTGCGCGCCGGCCGCGCCCACTCAACGGTCGCGCCCACTCGCTGGTCGAGCTTGTCGAGACCTCGTGAGGTGCGTGCGTGACGTTGCCGCGGCATCCGGAATCGGCTCGCCGGGTCTCGACAAGCTCGACCAACGTCCGGGTGGGCCGGCCGGATCGGGTGACGGATGCGTGTGCCGGCCGCACCCACCCGCTGGTCGCGCCCACTCGCTGGTCGAGTTTGTCGAGACCTCGTGAGGTGCGTGCGTGACGCTGCCGCGGCATCCGGAATCGGCTCGCCGGGTCTCGACAAGCTCAACCAACGTATGGTTGGGCCGGGCGGATCGGGTGACGGACGCGTGTGCGCATACGGCAGCACGAAACACGTTATTAACGTTCGAGCCGATTGCGTAACCTGCCGGAAACACGCAGGAACGCCTCTTGAAACGTCTTGGTCGGAGACTGAATGCCGTACCCGAGACCGACATGGCAACCAGCACGTTCATAGTGCGAACCCTCGCGGTACACCCAGCAAACTCGAGAGGTGTGAGGACAATCTATGGACACGGGAAGCATTGCATGGGGGTTGACGGCAACCGCACTGGTGCTGTTCATGACCCCAGGAGTCGCGTTCTTCTACGGCGGCTTGGTCAAGGCCAAGAGCGTTGTCAGCATGATGATGATGAGCTTCGGCGCGCTGGGACTGATCAGCGTTCTGTGGATCCTCTACGGATACAACATGAGCGCCGTCAACGGAGCCACCCAGTTCGCGGGTAACCCGTTCTCCGACTTCGGGCTCGGTGCCCTCGCCACCGGCGAATCCGCCAACCTCGACCTGCTCGGTGCCACCTACGGTGCGACCTTCGCGATCATCACCGTCGCCCTGATCAGTGGTGCCGTTGCCGACCGCGCCAAGTTCGGTTCCTGGATGATCTTCGCCGGCATCTGGGCCACCCTGGTCTACTTCCCCGTCGCCGCCTGGGTCTGGGGCGGTGGCTGGATCATGAGCCTCGGCGAGACCCTCGGCCTCCCGGGCGTCATCGACTACGCCGGTGGTACCGCGGTACACATCAACGCCGGTGCTGCGGCTCTGGCCCTTGCGCTCGTCCTCGGCAAGCGCATCGGCTTCCAGAAGGGCATCACCAAGCCGCACAACGTGCCGCTGGTCCTGCTCGGCGCAGCCATCCTCTGGTTCGGCTGGTTCGGCTTCAACGCCGGCGCCGAGTGGCTCAACGGCCTCGAGAACGTCGGCCTGATCGTCGTGAACACCCTCGGTGCAACCGCGGCCGCGATCCTCGGTTGGATGATCGTGGAGAAGGTCAAGGACGGCAAGGCCACCTCGGTCGGCGCCGCATCCGGAGCCGTTGCCGGCCTCGTTGCCATCACCCCGGCCTGCGCCAACCTCGAGCCCGGCTGGGCCCTGCTGCTCGGTGTCGTCGCCGGTGCCGTCTGCGCCATGGCCATCGAGATGAAGTTCAAGTTCGGCTTCGATGACTCCCTCGACGTGGTGGGCATCCACCTCGTCGGTGGCATCATCGGCACCCTGTACCTGGGCTTCTTCGCAATCGACACCGGCCTCTTCGTCGGTGGCGACCTCGGCCAGCTGGCCGTGCAGGCCATCGCCGCCTTCGCCGTGCTGATCTACTCGTTCGTGATCGCCTACATCCTGGGCCTCGCCATCGAGAAGACCATCGGCTTCCGCGTCAAGAACGAAGACGAGGTCGCCGGCATCGACACCTCGGTGCACGGAGAAGAGGGCTACGCCCTCGCCAACGTCTAGGCACCAGCTACGCGTCACCACTGGTGACAGAGGGCGGTGAGGTAGTGTTCGGGTGTGCCACGCACCCGGCGCCTCCTCACCGCCCTTCGTTCTGCCCTCTTCGGCACCGGGCCGGCGACTCGCCCCACGGCTCAGCCGTCCCGCACGGACGTCCGGGCCGGGCAGTCGGGGCCGGATGCCACGGTCGAACTCGACCCGTCGGCCGTGCGCCGGCCGGGCTGGGGCTACGCCCCCAGGAACAACGGCGCTCTTGATCCCGGTGAAGTCGTGTGGACCTGGGTGCCTTTCGAGGAACGCGACGGACGCGGAAAGGACCGCCCGGTACTGGTGGTGGCAACGCTCGCCCGCGGCGCCGTTCTGGCCGTGCAGCTCACCAGCGCCGACCACACCGGGGACGCCGACTACGTTTCGTTGGGCGTCGGGCCCTGGGACCGTGACCGTCGCCCAAGCTGGGCCGCCATCGACCGGGTCTTCCAGGTTTGGCCCAACGGCGTGCGCCGCGAAGGCACCTTCACCGACGCCGCCCGCCACCGGTCGGTGGAAACGGCGTTGCGCCGGCGATACGGCTGGCGCTGAACCACCGGCGCGCTCGCCCGCCGCCCTCTGCCGGCAGAGCACCCCTCACGCGTCGTGAGCTGCGCCCTCTGAGCTGTACCCCCCTTGACCCTGGCCTGTCACCGCGGCAGGATCACCTCACTGGCGGTGACCCGAACACCGCGAGAAGCTCCGTCAAGGTTCCGGTTCGCCGGGGCCTTGACGGGGTCACCCAGGCTCCCAGGTAGCCGCTCATCCAGCGCCCCTGCTGAATTCGCGGTCTCGCTCGATGGATGCAAATCGAGGACGTGATCCCGATGGCCCCCTCACCGAATCCTTCCCACCCACCTCTGACGATTCCCGCACGCCATCAGGACGCCGCTGATCCGGTATCCCCGCGCGGCTCGGGATCACCCGTTCTGGCGACCCCCCGGCCATCCGGGCTCCCGTCTGCTCTGGCCACCGAGCCGGCGTGGTACCTGCACCGCCCACGGCTCGATTCGGTGCTGGAGCGCCTGCAGGAGCCCGACGCCAGGGTTCTCGTTCTCTGGGATGCCGCGGGGTCCGGCAAGACCGCGGTGATGGCGGGTTGGGCGCGTCGATTGCGCGCAGCACATCGGACGGTGGCCTGGTTCAGCGCCACGGACCTCCGCGACGCCACGGATGCCGCCGAGATCCGGCGTCGACTCCTCGTACGGGGCGGTGAAACGGCCGGGGCCGGCCTGCCGAGCCCGGGCCGGTCAGGACCGGGTCTCCGGTACGTGTTCGTGGACGACCTCCACCGGGCCGAAATGCGCCCGCCCACCGGACCCTCGAACCTCACGGGGTTGCTCGAAGGGCTGGACAGCACGCCGGCCGACACCCGCCTGGTCATCTCCAGCCGCATCCGGCCCGGTGCAGGCGCGGCACCGCTGGAAGCGGCCGGAGTGCTGGTCGAACTCACAGACGAGACCCTGGCGTTCACCCTCGACGAGACTTTCGAGCTCGCCGCACACGACCAGGTTGACCTGTCCGCCGATGACGGTGCCGCGCTCTGGCGTCACACCAATGGTTGGGCGACGGGCCTCGCGCTGGCACTGGCCTGGCGGCAGGCCGAGGGCGCCGCGTCGGACCTGAGTCAATTCGACGGTGACAATCCTGTGGTCGGGGACTACCTTGCCGCCGAGGTCGTCACCGGGCTGGACGAGGGCGATCGAGACGTTCTCCTGCAGTCGGCACTCAGCGAAGTGGTCACACTCGACCTGGCCGTCGCCGCGTCGGAGCGCACCGACGCCGGCGACGTGCTGGACCGGTTGGCCCGCAGCAACACGTTGATCGGACGCGAACGCGCGGGGCACGACGGAGCCGGCTACCGGTTCCATCCCATCCTGCTCGCCTATCTGCAGGGCGAAGGTCGCAGACGCGACGCTGATGCGGCCACGGCCAGGCACCTGCTCGCCAGCCGCTGGTACTCGGACCGGGCCCGCGGTGCGGCGGCACTGGAGCAGGCACTTCTGGCGCATGATCCGGACGTCACCGGCGACCTGATCGAGCGATTCGGCCTGGCGTTGTCGCTGACCGGGGCCGGAGACCTGGTGCGGCGCGCCCTGGCGCAGCTCACTGGGCGCCCGGACACACCGGCGACGGCGTGCCTGAGGGTGCTGCTCGAACCCCTCTCCGGCGCGGGCCGGCGGCGCACCCAGCACCTTCTGGAGGCGGCGAACTCCGCCGTGCAGGCGTCGTTCAACACACCCGGGCACGATCCGGCGTCCGGCCTCTGGGCCGTCGTCGACGAGATCCTGCACGCGCTGCATGCCACCGAGCGAACCGAACTCGAAAGCCGCTTGCGTGCCTTGCAGGATGGATCGGCGGCCCAGGCGCGGCAGGACATCGCTGTCGACCTGCTGGCGGCGATGGCACAGGGCCGCTGTCTCGACCGGCTCGGCGAGTCCGGTGCCGCCGAGGACATCCTGAGTGAGGTCGCCGCAACAGCGAGGAACGCCGGGCTTGACTGGTTGTTCCTGCAGGCCAGCGACCTCGCGGCTACCGCGGCGGGCAACACCGGCAACTGGTTGCACGTGGCGATGCTGGAAGGCCAGATGGCGGCGACGGCTGCGGTACCGACCCGGGCAGCGCGGTCGACGGACGAGGCCCCTGGCCGGGCGCTGTTGTACGCGATGATCCATCGGTACGACCGCTGCCAACCGCTCGATCTGGACACCCTGGTGGACATGGCGGCCCCGGGCTCCACCGACGCCGACCCGGGTGTCGGCGTTCCGGCGGAAGTGCTCCTGCTGCTCAGCCACCTGGACAACGCGGCGCGCTCACGTCAGGCCCTCGACCGGCTGATGCTCTTGATGCGGGAGGCGGGCGCCGAGCATCCCCGTGCCCTGAGTCTCTGCTGCGTGCCCCTGATCGAACTGAGCGGAGCCCTCGACGGTCGAAGTGAGACCCAGCAGCTGGCTCGATCGATCGAACGGGCGCTGGGCGAGAACTCGCTCGAGGTGCTGCTGATCCGACTCCTCCTGGCCGCTCCGACCCGGGCGGGCCACCCGGCGGAGGAACGACTGCGAGCGGCAGCACTCGACGAACGAACCGCGTGGCGCGGTGCCACCATCGTGAGCGCCTGGATCGCGCTGGCCCACGTCGCGGACGTATCCGGCCGTCACGTCGAGTCGGATGCCCGGTTGCTGAAGGCCCTGCGCTTCGCCAGCCGGATCGGCTGTGAACGTGCGTTCCTCGCCGGAGGCGGGCAGGGCGCCGGACTCATCCGCAGCAGACTGGGGCGGCTCGGTGACCTTGATGAGTTCGCCCGCCACGTCCTGGACTGCGCGGATGGCGTGCACCCGCACGAGGGCCCGCACACGCCGGAGCACGCCCAGAACAGCCCCGCCCTCACCCCCCGGGAACGTGAGGTGCTGCGCGAGCTGCCCTTCCACCAGTCGGTGGCCAACATCGCCCGCAAACGGAACGTCAGTCCGAACACCGTGAAGACGCATCTACGGAACATCTACCAGAAGCTCGAAGCCGCCAACCGCGCTGACGCGGTGGCCATAGCCCAGGATCACGGGTTGCTCTGAGGCCGACCCGCAACCGGAGATTCACCCGGTTCGGGTGACTCGTTCATTGGCGCTCGCGGCGACACTGGCCCACATCGGGTGGCAGCGCCTCCCGTTAGATGAAGGGATGACTGATGGCGGAATTCACGTACGGACCGGTCGAACTGCTGCTGATCTCATTCGAGGGAGATCGGCCGGGGCCCGCCCTGGGCGACGCCCTGCTGGACCTGATCGAAGAGAAGACCGTCACGCTGCTCGACCTCATCTTCGTGTCCCGCAGCGCCGAGGGGGACCTGCGGATCGTGGAGGTCGAAGACCTGCCCGACCGGGCTCAGCTGCCCGATCTGGAACTGGGTGAGCTGGGGCTGGCCGGTCTGGACGACGTCGAAGAACTTGCGGCAGAGCTTCCAGCGGGTACCTCCGCGGCGATCCTCGTTGTGGAACTCACTTGGGCGCGGCACCTCGCATCCGTGCTGGCGGCGTCGGGCGGCGTCGTCCTCCAGCACCAGCGCATCCCCGCCCCCGTCGTCAACGCGGTGCTCGAAGCCGCGAACTGAACTTCCCCACACCCATCAACCCGAAGGATCAGATCATGCCACTACGTCGAATGGGACGCCCCGGACTCATCGGTATGGCCGCCCGCACCGCGGTTGTGGCCGGCACCGCCACGGCCGTGAGCGGCAACGTCCAACGCCGCCAGCAAAATCGCGCAAACGACGCTCAGGCGCAGGCCGATGCCGATGCACAGGCCCAGCAGGACGCATATGCGGCCCAGCAGCAACAGGCCGCGGCCGCGCAGGCGCCGACCGGTCCGGCCGATTCCGACCTGCTCGGGCAGTTGAACCAGCTCTCCCAGCTGCACAATGCCGGGGTGCTGAGCGACACCGAGTTCACAGCGGCGAAGGCAAAATTGCTGGCCTGAGGTGACAACCGTTCCGTGAACACCCCATGAAGAGGTGCGGGACCGCTAGCCTACTGGGAGGGAGCGGGGCCCTTCTGGCTGCGCGACGTCATGTTCGCCAGGCGCGGACCGGAAGGAACACATGTTTGAACTGCTCAGTCCGATTCTCGGGATCGGTTTCCTCGTTGTCGTGGTGGGG
>Ga0247806_10000089_pt1 | contig 56058 bp, 52 predicted proteins | sample UWRJL059202B1_FD_179935 | JGI IMG/M metagenome (GOLD analysis project Ga0247806, IMG submission 179935) | Plant litter microbial communities from Arlington Agricultural Research Station in Wisconsin, United States - UWRJ-L059-202B-1 | ecosystem: Environmental > Terrestrial > Plant litter >... | reverse complement strand
GTTAGACCCAGGGAAATGGCTAGCGTCGCCAGTTTTGGTGAGCATTGTCACTACCTGCACCTGAGCCTGTTTTAAAGTATAGATCAGGTCGGTCACATCCTTCATCAGAAGGCCACTAATCTCGACGTGACCCTGCATGTCCGTAATCTTGACTGAGGGAATCTGCCCGCTAGCTGTGGTGTCGATCCTAAGTCGAGCAACTTCACTAGTGTTAATTACTACTGCCATTCCTCACCAACATTTACTGGCGCTTGGGAAGATAGGTTTCTAAAAACCCGCACAGAGTCAGCAGGAAGCAACCACGCAGGATCGTGTCTACACTTGGAGATAGGTGAAGAAACAGAAGCCCCCCTGTGGCTACAGTCGCTATAACTCCGAGGGTCCAGCCGGAGGCCCCAGACCCACTGTCTTTGTCTTCCATCGTAGCAGCACTTGTATCGAAACTAACAGCATTGGTATCAAGGGATGTGAAAACAGCAATAGTGCAAAGCGAAAAAGTGAATAGCAGCCTGCTTTTTGATGGAACCAACTTTGAAGTCCGTTAAAGTCTGGACCTGACGAAACAATTCCCGCGTGCTGCGCAAACTCGTCTTGCTGCTCTTTGAAACGTTACGCTGTCATCCAAGCGTGCAAAGACGAGGTGCGGAGGTTGTCGTCTGATCCGGTAGAGCGCGCCGCCGGATCAGGTTGATTTTCGCGAGGTGTAGTTAGTGCGCACTCTCTCGTAGTCTGACCTGCGCCAGCATTCGGCCGCCTTGGGCTGTCAAATGCACCATAAGCGGCGAGCCCATCACAATGCGGTCAGCAAACAGCGGCTGCAGCAACAAGCTATCTTCCATGGGTTGGGGATTGTTCATTATCTGTTTCATGATGGCGATGATTTCGGGCGTCAACTCTTCAACGGTCATGACTGGTGGTTATTCCGAGTCCCCGGGCTGGTAAATCACATAGGTTATGGACCCAATCTTTCCACGACATTATATCTTGGTGCAAGCAGCTTGTTCTTATTCTGTTCACGGTGCTAGGCGTGATGCAGTAGAGGCGCCATGCACCGAATCTCTCGAACCCTTTATGAAGTCCAGCGGGACGGCCACCAGATGATCGCGGTGTGCCGAAGTCCGGCTTGCCGGCACGCTCTCGTTGCCGATCTGAGCAGGATGATCAGCCGCTTGGGTGGCAAGACGCCGTTACTCCCGCAGTCCGGCCTTGAGCACTACTCTGACCGCATGCGTTGCCCCGCGTGCAAGGGACGGGGGATGTTCGTCTGGTTTCAGCCGAAGCTTCAGCGTCCCGCCGCCGCCAAACAGCGAACTACATCATCGTCGACCGCGGCGCGACGTTGGCGAGTTCAACAGCATCGCCACTGCCGACAATCTGATGGTGGCTCGCGCTGAATATTCAGCGGCTGCGATGTTTTACGACAAGCACGAAATCACACTGCAGCAGGGCACCTATACAATAATGGATAGCCGGCGAGATATAAGGGATAGCCGGCGAGATGGCTTGCCCCGTCCGACGCTGCAAAACTTCCAAGAAATGCGCGAGATGGAATGCGAGGTAAACAGCCGCTCTTCACAGCCGACGGCAGTCATTGATGAGAAGGCTTCGAAGGCTGGTTAGCGGGCTATTGTCCCTGGCAGTAGGCTTCTCCACAAACGGAATTACTGCGCTAGTCAGAAAGCGAACCAGGAGTAACATTTGTTATCGACCGTATGAAGCCGGGTCGCTTTTTTACAGCTTTTGCGGGGAAGTTGCATTGCTCGAGTTTCGTGTCGTCAATCTGCTGGAAGAAGACGGGCCCAAAGAAGTTTTGGTGAAAGCGCGGACCCCTGAAGAGGCGGCTAAAAAGGTCTTGGGACTGGACCTTGTCCGTAGCGCGCGGGCGTCAATTGTTGGAGCCAAGGTGTATTTTCACCATCCGGGGACTGCCCCATCGGTGGTGCGGCTCTATCTTCGCGCTCAGGATAGAGACCGTTTGCTAAAAGAGGCCAAGAGCTAACAGCATCCGTCGTTACTTGGCCAGCGGGCCCCATGCCGGGTCCCATAGCTGGCTGCTCTCGATATCAATCGCGATCGTATAGTAGCCCTAGTCTCGGGCGTAGCTGTCGGCCAGGTGGAGCGCTACATCGATCTGATGCGCCCGTCCTAGCCAGCGGGCGGCTCCTCCCACTGCGCCAGCTTTTTTCTGCCGGTGGTGACGCCATAATCGTCGGTGCGGACAATTAGCCTAATAGCATTTACAGCGATCTCATCGACGTTCAGCAGATTGATCGGTTTCATAGCGAGTTGAGGATCGGATTCTTAGTGTCAGCGCCTTCGTAGCGTCCGCGCGAAATTTGTTCAGCTGCGCGCTGCAAAATCGTTAGGGAAGTACGGCGGCTTTTTCAGTAGCTGAGATTTCCGCTAAAGCTTTTTGAAATTTGTCGTCCTGATGCTCGGCACGAAACATCTGACCAACACCAGCAATTATTGCAATACACGTTAAGGCTACAAGGATTTTCATGCGGATTTGTACCGGCGCGGCCAATGTTGGCGCGATAGTCAAACGCTTTTCGTCAGTACTAAGCTCCTCCTAGGCCGAAATAAAATAAACAGCTTCACTGGCTGTTTGTTAGAACTGGTTGTCAGCCACTGTCGGACATGAAGAGGCTTCGAGCTCAGGGCGCGAAGGGTCAACCTCAGTCTAAGCCTTCGATAGTAGCAACACTCCCCATTCAGGCAGCCAAAGCGATCGATGCTCGATCGAAATGACTACCCGATCATATATGCCTTGTTGGCATAATACTCTGGCGTGCTTCAGGGCTTTGGGAACTGAATAGGGGCCATCCAAAACAGTTCGACCTGAGTGGTATCGTCTGCTGTTATCAGACCAGAAGATGAATGCTAAAACAGAGGCAAGGCCGTGCTGTCCCACCGAGGAGAGCGTCCTGTCGCCTTTTAGGTCGACTACAACAGCGTCGTCTGCTTCCTCGTCCGGATCAGTCGTCCAGGCATATGGTTCAATCATCTGCTTCAACCTGGAACCGGGACACGTCTAGTGCGGAGAGTTTTTAATACAGCCAGCATGAAAACTTCGCATAGGTACGGATCAGCTCAGATCTAAGTTTCCTGAGCTCGCGACAAATCAGACTTGCGGAGAAAACCGCTGAGTTTAGCACCCAGAGTGTACCAGCCCGCCGTCGCCAAAATTTCCGCCTACAGCGAGTTTAAGATTGGTTTTTTGCTTTCTATGCCTTCATAGCGGCTATTGTTGACCTGGCCACCGAGACGATGAAACTGCAACTGGCTATCGATCTGGCTGCCGAGCAGCAGCGCCTTGGCGTGGTTACCCTGATCCTCTCCGGACAACCAGCGTTAATATTGCGCCGGGTCTATGATCACGGGCATGCGGGCGTGGAGATGCTCGATCTCCCGCACGGCCGGCGCGGTGATAATCGTGCACTGGTGACGCTCAGCTTCTCATTGTGCGCCCAAATGCCGGCGAAGCTAAAGCCCTCGCCGCCTTTCCTCTGCAGCAGCCATGGGTCTTTCTTGCCGTCCTCTGCGTTGACAGTCCATTCGAAATAGCCATCTGCTTGGATCAGCCAGCGCCGTGACTTGACGCCCTCGCGGAATGCGCCTGACGTGTCGATCGTCTCAATGCGGGCGTTGAACATGGCGTGCTTCGGGACTTCCTTGACGAAGAATGGCACTAGCCACCATCGGCCCTGGTTGAGCTCGGTGTTTCCGGCCTTGTCGATGTGCACAAAATCCACTGCCTGCGTCGGCGCAATATTGTATCGCGGCGGCATGTTCGACGACGGGCGCATGGGGTGCAGCTGGTCGGTCTGCTTGTAGAGCGCGTGGATCTGCGATCAGGTCATCTCATTGGTGAAGCGTCCGCACTTCGATAGCCATAATGCCCGGTCCTGGATCGCAATGAAAACGCGGTTGAATGCCCAAAAGGCGCAAAGTGTCTGTGCACGTTCCAAGGTATCAGGGACGGAGTAGGGGCCCTGAAGGGCTGCGTTCACCTTGTCGCCTTGGCTGATCCAGTCGGGCCAATGGATTGAAGCCAGCACCTCCCCATAATCAATTCCGGCAGTGGTGAACGCCTTCTCGTCTGACCCTATGCCGACAATGATCGCGTCTAGGGCAACTTCATCATCATCGGTGGTCCAAGCGTAGGGCATCACTTTTGACCCGAGTATCGCATTACTCACTGAAACCCTGCTTTAATGCCCTCATGAGGCTGTAGCAGTCCCCATTCGGATCGCCATATAGAACGGGCCGGTATGCTGATGGCCACGCCGTCGTACTGCCAGACAAATCTTAGCGTTTCGGCACGCTTCAGCGCTTTAAGGACGGAGTATGGACCTTCCAAGATCGTCCTCATGACGCGGATGCTACGAACCTTCTCGGACCAATAGACATAAGCACAGACGTTCTCGTAAATGATTTCACCGCCCCGTGAGCCTATGGCGTCACCGCGGATATCGACAAGGACGAAGTCGTGAGCATCGTCATCAGTGTCAGTGGTCCATGCATATATTGTGGTCATATGTGTTCGGCTTTGCGATTTAGCTAAACACTGTCGGTTCCAATTGCCTGGCTAATTAGCGCCTCTAAATGCTGATTGGTCCGTAGCGCTGATTATAGGATGCGATAACCATAGCGGGGCAATACAAACTTAAGCATCACCAAATCTCCGACCGGCCCGGATGCTTGCATATAGTCAGAGTGCCGCCTTAAAGCAGTTTTCTTGGTTCTGACGCGAACCATGTGGCGTAGGTGACGGCAACAGTCTTTGACGGTGGCGCCCTCGGGCGGCAGAATACGCATCTTTTTAAGGATCCTCAGCCGCCGGCAGAAAGACGGGCTATCTGTAGCCCGCACCGTATCTGAGCCCAGATGCAGAACGCAAGAACGGCTAACCTACAAATGAGCTATCCAAATCGGGTCTGATTATTGGGTGCAATGCCCCGATTGGGATGATGGTGGAGGGGACTGGATCCCCACCACCTGCTAGTCGGCTTCATCAACCTTGCGATCGCCAGCTGATATTTCCGAAGGCGTTCCTTGTCCCTCTCAGTCGTGTGTTTCAGTCGTGACGTGTCGTTGTTGTCCGTGAGATCCGCCAGCTTCACCTTCACGGCAATTGGGTTCGCTTCGAGCCGCGTTAGGTATGCGTCATAGTCCTCTCCGTCACGCTTCGTCAGTGCGTCGACAGCCTGGCCAACCTCGCTGCCAAACTCGTCGGTGATCCGGGCCACGCTCCACAATTCGCAATCTTCGGCAACATCGTGAAGCAAGGCAGACGCTTGCTCAGCTTCAGTCGGCATGCTTGCCATCAGGCGGAGGGAATGAAGGATGTGAGGTTCGCCCTCTTTATCGGTCTGCCCTGAGTGAGCTTCGGTGGCGACTATTAAGGCACGCTCGAGCAAGTTCATTTCAGTCATTGCGGGTTCCACCTCTGATTGTTGAGTCGATGGGTGCGGGGGTCGCTCGAAATTCGCAAATAGTATAAAAGGCCGGACTTTTTGCGGTGCGGGTGTAGCCCTCGGTTTTCTTTTTATATTTTGGAAAAGCTGGGATCCCGTATTCGGCCCCTAGTCTGCCTTTGAAAGCTGCTGCTGGTTCCAAAGCTCGGAACGAGGTTCAAGCAGGTCAGGCAAAAAGAGATCTGTCGCAACCCGTCCATCCAAAATCGTCTCCACGAGCTCCGGCGCCAGCAGCGTCAACCTGAGTACGCGGCTGACATACGACCGGTTTATCGCCTCAGCGTCTGCCATTTCAGCTACCGTGGCATACACTCCGGTCTCTAGCAGCTTCCGCCACCTGAACGCCCGAGCCAGTGCCTTGACCAGCGTGTTGTCTGTCCGGGGCCGGGAAGGTGCGGTAATCTCCTCCCCAGCAGGTGACAGCACCAACTTACGTCCACCCCGTTTGCGGATGGTCAGCGGTACCGCGACGGTGATGGTGGTCTGGTCTGCTGGCCTCGCACTCATGCTGCCAGCCGCTTACTGTTGTGGAGCGGCAGCTCTTTTGCCAAGCCACTCAGCCCCTCGCTCCTGATCCGGATTGTGGCGCCTTCGGTGCTGAGGTCGACGCGTTCGATCAGCAGTTGAATGATCCTGGCCTGCTCAGCCGGGAAGAGCTGATCCCAGAGGCTATCAAAATGCTGCAGGGCACGCCGCACCTCATCATCAGTGATAGTGCTGTCATGCTGCCGTGCCGCAGCTGCCGTCTTCGCGATGAGCTCTGGTGACCGCAGCACCACCCGCAACTGATCGATCACTGCTCCCTCAATCTCACCCGCAGCAATCCTGCGGATCGGGCAGGTGTCTGGCCCGGTCTTCAGCACCGACATGGTCACATAGTACCGGTAGAGCTTGCCGCGGCGTCTGGTGTGGGTTGGTGTCATGGCGATGCCATTGGGTGCGAACAGCAGGCCCTTGAGCAGAGCCGGGGTCTGTGCCCGGGTCTTGCACGCACGGCTGCGGGGACCCTCAGCCATGATGGCGTGCACCTTGTCCCAGAGCTCACGGGTGATGATGGCGTCGTGCTCGCCAGGGTAGGCTGTGCCTTTATGCACGGCGTCACCCACATAGATGCGATTGGCAAACAGCTTATAGAGCCAGCCCTTGTCGATGGGCTTACCAGATCGGGTGCGGACATCCTGGTCCTGCAGCTCTCTGGTCAAAAGCGTCGCAGAACCCAGCTTGAGGAAGAGCTCGAAGATGGAGCGGACTACCTGTGCCTCATGCTCCACGATCAGTAGCTTGCGGCCGTCCACCCGGTACCCGAACGGCACCCAGCCACCCATCCAGATGCCCTTTTTGCGCGAGGCTGCCACCTTGTCCCGGACGCGCTCACCAATGACCTCGCGCTCGAACTGGGCAAAGGACAGCAGGATGTTAAGTGTCAGCCGTCCCATGGAGGTAGTGGTGTTGAACGACTGGGTGACTGACACAAAGGTCACCCCATGCTTGTCGAACACATCGACCAGCTTGGAGAAGTCCATCAGCGAGCGGGACAGGCGATCGATCTTGTAGACGACCACAACATCCACAAGGCCATCTTCGATGTCCCGCATCAGTCGCCTGAGGGCAGGGCGCTCCAGAGTGCCACCTGAGAACCCACCATCATCATAGTCATCCCGCACCGGGATCCAGCCCTTGGGCTTCTGGCTGACGATATAGGCCTGACAGGCCTCGCGCTGGGCATCGAGCGAGTTGAACGCCATGTCCAGTCCTTCCTCGGAGCTCTTGCGGGTATAGACGGCACACCGTAGCCGCTGCACTACCTTCTGCTGGGTCATGGCTTGCTCCGCTGGTTTTTAAGGCCGAAGAAGGTCCAGCCATTCCAGCGTGTGCCGGTGATGCGGCGGGCAATGGCCGAGAGGGAGGTGTACGGCATTCCCATGTAGTCGAAGCCCTTGTCGGTGACGGTGACCGTGTGCTCGACGCCCTGCCACTCACGCAGCAGCAGTGTTCCCGCGATGGGCAGCAGATTGGCCGAACGCTTCCGCACGTCCTTGCGGCCACCATCCAGCTCCTCGCCAAGTTGCTCCAGGCGTCGGATGGTCTCTGGCTTGAGCCCACCATAGACCAGCTCCTGAATGCGATAGGTGAGGCGGCTCTCGAGGAACTTGCGATTGTAGGGCGGTGGCTCGGTGCCAAACAGCGCCCGCCATTTAGTTTTAAGTTCGACAATGGACAGAGTTTTGAGCTCAGCGATCTGCTGCAGCACGCTGTCATGCTGCCGATCATTGCTGGGTCTGGTCTTCGTTGCAACGGCACTCATGCGTGGTCTCCAGGCTTATCGTCCGGCACACACATGCGTGGCGTCGCCCACCTATCCAGTCCAACATCTGCTGACTGCGGAGAGAGTTCGGTTGACTGTGCCGCTCGCACACGCATGAGGCCGAGCGACAAGATCTCTGCAATCTCGCCGATCCGTTCCTGCGCTGTCATTCTGCTGGGGTGCAGCGGGTTCATCTGGTGCCTCCAATTGGAAGCAAGATGCGGCTCAGCATCGAGAGACACAAACCAAATCAGGTACTTAGCGAAGGAGTGCGGCTACAAAGTCAGTCTCGCGTAGCTGGTCGAACCAAACTTTTCCACAGTTTTTACCTCTGGAACCCAATCCGTGAGAAGCTGGCAAAATCAGACTCGACTCCCACAAACATGGGAACATAAAGTGAACAAAATGGAGCGAAGGCAAGCGTAGCTGTCAGTCTTTGGTGCTTGCGCAACTGTTTGGAGACCACAATGAGCTTTGGAGCCTTACTGAGAACCAGGCGGAACGAACGAGGGCTGACCCTGGAGGACGTGGCCATGCAGGTTGGTCTCTCCGTGCCGCATCTCTCGCGCATCGAGCGGGACCGCGAGAACCCTCCGCGTGACGAGGTCATCGAAAAGCTCGCCGCAATTATTGGCACTGCTGCCGACGACTTGTTTGCTGAAGCCAGACGCTTGCCACCAGATCTCAAAGAACATGCTGGCGAGGTTTTCGCCTTGTACCGCCGTTCTAACCGCAGCTGGACACGCTGATGGCTGGCAGGATCACACTGCGGTACCCCCATGATGCCAGGTCGCTGGAGCCGCGTCCTTTGCGGAGATCTGACATAGCGTCATTGGCCCTCGAGGTGCGCGATCAACTGGTTCGTAGCGGAACGGCCAAGTTGGACGTGACGACGATCATCCAGGCGACCCGGCAAATGTATATCAATGGCATCGAATACGAAGCGCACTGGGAGTTGCAAAAGGATCTGCAGGGAGAGACTGGGGAGCCAGCCTTAGGTCTTGTCGACTTTGACAAGGAACTGCCCAAAACGGTTCTGGTGTTCCTTGATGAGTTCGAGGTGCGCAACAGGGACTACCTTGCCCGCTCGACCGCTGCTCACGAGTTGGCCCATCTGCTGTTTGATGCGCCAGGTCGGCTCAAGAAGATCGAACGGGGCGAGGCCCTTACGAGTGAGCAAAAGGCCAGCCTGATGCTGCCAAAGGTTCAACCCAAACGTGGCCCGTCACCGAACTGGATCGAATGGCGGGCGGATGAGTTCATGGGATCGCTGCTGGCGCCAGCCAAGGTCATCCACATGCACATGCTCAGGGTCTGCATCGCTTTGCGCGTACCCCGGCGCGCCAACGAATGGGGTCGGTTGATGATCAATGGGGACAAGGCGGACAATGATCTGATCCAAGCGGTGATCGACGAGCTCGCAGAGATCTTTGGTCTATCGAGCCAGTTCATTGAATACCGGCTGCAGCGTTATGGTTTTGTGCATGCACAGCGGGATCGGTTCGTTGCTTAAACACGTCAAAACTTACTTCACCCTGCGTGAGGTCCAGGCTCGTTGGAGCGCCAGCACCGAGGACCTGCAATACTTTATTCTCAACGATCTGCTTGAGGTGTCTGTGTGGACCATGGGCATGGCAGTAATAACGCCGGACGGACGTGATACTTCAGTGCTCGACGGCGTTCAGCCCGTGTTCGGCAAAGATCTATGGCCGGTTTTGAGAACGGGTGCGGGCCAAGTCCACAGATTTCGTCGGTGCGATACAGAGGTGGTCAGGCAGGACCAGGCATCACCCTTTTTAGTCCGGGATCACGATCTGCTCGTCACGCGGATTGAGCGTGACCGGTTTGAACGGGTGAACGGCTTCGTGATCGAGGCAGAACCTACCGCAGCACCTCAGCCGTTCGATCCCCTAGCGACCTTCAAGCATGACGCCACCTACGTTCATATCAGCATTGCCAATGCCAGGTTTCGCCTCGGCGCGATTCAGGGGAACATCGTCAAGCAGCTCCATGAAGCGGCGATGGCCGGACACCCTTGGATCCACCAAGACGAATTGCTTGGCAACACGAATGCGAAGCCGCCTCGGATCGTAGATCTATTTGACGACAAGCAGAAGCTTGCAGCCCTTATCCAGCGTGACGGCAGTGGGAACTGCCGTCTCAACCTTCCTCTCAAGCCCGTCACCTCGCTCCAGCGCAGTGCGTATTCCGCGGGCATGTTTAGAGCTGCAACCAGCAAGGGGGGACGCGCATCCCACCCATCCCCCTCGGCATCCCCCTCGATTGGGCGTTGATCCCCCTTTAGCTCCCACCCAATCCCCCTCCAGACCACCACGCGCGAAGCTCTGCGCCGTGGAATGCTTCTCTTCGTAAGGCACCAAGCCCAGGAGAAGCCAAGTGAACGTCACAGACCTTTTTATCGACCAGATCCAGTTGGCACGCCGCTGGAAGCTGTCGCATCGAACCCTCGAACGCTGGCGCTGGATTGGCTGCGGACCCAGCTACACCAAGATTGGCCGGCGCGTCGTTTACCGGTTGGTGGATATAGAGAAGTTCGAAAAGGACGGGCTGCACACGGTCGTGCAGGGACAGCAATGATCGCTCCTCTACCCATAGGGCCCGGTACTGCTCACTGGGGTGTGCCATGAGCGAGCGCCCGTTCATGCAGCTCTATGTGTCGGACTTTGTGGGCGACACACTTTCACTGTCGACCGAGCAGATCGGCGCCTACCTGCTGTTGCTCATCGCACTCTGGAACGGGGATGGCACATTGCCGGCAGACGACGCCAAACTCTCTCGCATCACACGCCTGTCGGTCAAGAAGTGGCGTTCCGCTGCTGCTGAGTTGATGCCGTTCTTTGATGTCGATCAGGGGCGCATCACCCACAGCAGGCTTACGAAGGAGCTGCAAAAAGTTCAGCGTCAACGCGAGTTGAGGGCTTCCGCCGGGGCAATAGGCGGCGCCGCTACTGCATTGAAAAACAACAAACCTCGTCCAGCATTTGCTGCAGCAAAGCTGGTAGCCGAGCCGCAGCATCTACCAGAACCATATAAGAAAGAAGGCAATTTGAATTTGGTTGGAGAGCAGAAAGAGCCAGCCATCATGCTTGATCGCATCAAGGATCAGGATCTGTTCGAGGCCTGTGAGGCCATCGCTGGGAAGGTGAAGCTGTACCTGCAGCGTTTCCCTTTTGAAGCCGATGTCGTGGCTGACGCCAAAGACAGGATACACCGTCGCGGTGCCGCCGCATGACCAGCCAAATCTGGTTTGAGGTGTTGTCCGATGTGCGATCCGTCGATGACTCAGCTACACGGTGCCCATGAAAGAAACGACGAGCACCTTCAATGGCTGAGAGCGATCTCTACCCACCCATAAAAGCCTTCCTGGAAAATCTTGGGTTTGCCGTCAAAGGCGAGGTCAACGGCTGCGACCTGCTCGGAGTAAGGGACGGTGAACCACCAATCCTGGTAGTGTGCGAGTTAAAGCTCAGCTTCAACCTGGAGCTTGTACTCCAGGGTGTTGATCGTGCCGCCGCCTGCGATGAGGTCTGGCTGGCTGCACGCTTGTCGAAGGCCGGCAAGGGGCGGGAGCACGATGCACGGTTCAGGAATCTCTGCCGGCGGCTCGGTTTCGGTCTGTTGGGCGTGGCTGATCATGGCGCCGTGGAAGTTATTGTCGCTCCATTCAGCGCCACACCGCGTCGCGATGCCAAGCGCCGATCTCGACTGCATGATGAACACAAACGCCGCGTTGGCGATCCCAACAAAGGCGGCGGCAACCGCCAACCGATCATGACCGCCTATCGGCAGGATTGTATCACCTGCGCCAGGGCCATGCTGGCCGGCCCAACAACCCCAAAGCAGCTGAAAATACTCGTTCCGCGGGCACCGGCGATCCTTCGGCGCAATGTGTATGGATGGTTTGTCTGTGAGGCCCGAGGCATCTACGGTCTAACTGCACTGGGCCGTTTGGCAGTGACGCCGGCAGATGAGGCGAAATAGATAGCAGGCTGAGATCACGTATTTACAGTATGTGACGGAGAGCGGCTCACTTGCAGCCGCATTACTTGCGAAGCGCAGGCAGGGCGGTAAGATGTTCTATTTCATATCAAAAATTTTCTGGGTAGTCGCTCAGCCGCTGAGCATGGTTATGCTGCTGGTGCTGCTTGGAGTTATTCTCGTGGTGATGCGAAGGCCTCGGGTGGGAGTGAGCGCAAGCATTTTGGCTCTGGGTATTCTGATCCTAAGTGGTTTCACTTCGTTGGGGTTTGTACTGATTCAGCCGTTAGAGAACCGCTTTGTGCGGCCCGCGGCTATGCCGGCCAGCGTTGATGCAGTCATCGTGCTGGGTGGTTCGACCCTGGCGCGGGTGAGCACGGCACGCCGGGTGGCTGAATTAAACGAGGCAGGGGATCGCCTGACAGATGCAGTGGTGCTGGCGCGGCTCTATCCAGAGGCGCGGATTGTATATTCCGGCGGGGTGGGCATGATGGATCCGGGCGGCGAGGCAGAGGCTGATACAGCGCACCGCTTCTTCTTGGCGATGGGGATAGCGCCGGATCGGCTCGTTCTGGAAGACCAGTCTCTCAATACTCAGGACAATGCTGAAATGACCGCGGAGATGCTGGGAACAGGCACAGGCACCGCCTTGCTTGTAACCTCAGCCTTTCACATGCCGCGGTCGATCGGGCTGTTCCGACGGACAGGGATTGATGTTCTGGCCTGGCCGACGGATTACCGCAGTTCGGGACAGGAGGTCATGGGTTTGGATTTCGCCAATCCCGTGCATAATCTCAACACGACCAGTGTTGCCATAAAGGAATGGATAGGGCTGCTGGTTTACCACTGGACTGGGCGGATCGACGACATCCTTCCGCATCAAGCAGAATGACGACCCCATTTCCGCCGCTACTGGTTCTTTGCGGGGAGGGGGGCGTCTCGAAGTGTACGACCCTTTCGACACCCGCACCCACGTCGACCTCACGCAGGGATTTTTTCCCGCCTATAAAAAAACGCGCGCGAGGACCTAATGGGGCACAAGCGGTCTGCCCACCTTCAATGTATCTGCGCACCGCGCATCACCCGCAATGGTAATCAGGCGAAGGAGTTGGATTGGGATGGGTTGCCGACAGTCGGCTTTTGGCTGGCACACGAAGCAAACAGCCAGTCGCAGGCCACGCGGCGAGATCGGCATTCCATTTAGCCATCGGAAAATTGATTTTAATCAATGTCGCATATCAACGTCCCTTGATGTTGGGACCTGACAAGCCGATAACGATTTTGACGGCACATGTGCGTGCCAAGCAGCCGACGCCTGTTCGCTTGAGCGAAACAGTCGGTCTAGGGGATGTCCGCTTCCTCATAGCTCTTATCGCTGCCGATGCGGGGCAGAACGATCACAGAGCAAATCCATGCTTCGTTCAAATGACCTTGGTCAATCAGATGCACGCATGCTGATCGACAATTTGCGGGCTAGTAGCGTCCATAGCCGACCCTTTACCAAGAACGGGAGTGTCGATGAGCAGGCTGCTACCCTAAATATCATTCTCGAGGGTGGGGTACTGCGGCAGCGTGTGCTGCGCAATGGAAGGGTTCAGACCGTCGCAGTCTATTTTCGCGATGATATTATAAACCTCTCTGGCTACGTAAACGGCAAACGTATCGGGACAGATTACCTGCTGGTGCTGGAGGGATCGATCATTGGTTCGGTGCCGTATCACGTCGTCGCGACTATCCAGTCGGGCTCGACGGGCAGGTTTGATGTATTGGGCACTCTCATGGCGAGGGAGATCGGCATAGCTCACGAGCGACTTATCTCGCTGGGCCAACGCAGTGCGATTGAAGCCATGGCCCACTTTTTTTGCGAGGCCTTCGTTCGGTGTATTGATCCTTTTCCCATGCCGGACCGACGCGCATTTCCAATGACACAACCAACGCTTTCAACTGTGCTTGGCCTCTCTTTGGTGCATGTTAACCGCACGTTGCGCGAGCTACGTCAAAGAAAGCTGGTAGACATCATTGGTCAGGATTTAGTCATTCATGACCATAAGGGCCTGGAGTCCCTAGCGCACTTTGATGACGCCTATCTGGCCGCCATCTAGTCAGATCGGCGCGACTACACCTTCCTTTCGATTATGACCAGCGTCGGTAGACCGCCGACGCATCGACGACCCATTCTCTACCTCGAACGCTGAGTGTTAATTCAACGAGCGCGAGTATACACCACGACACACCCCTTAATGCCCATCAAGGTGGAGTAGGTTGAAGCGCGCTCCACTGGCCGCTTTCTCGCCTTATCGACGCGAGCTTGCATAAACCTAGTAACGCTACGCCTAGTCGCCATAGCGAAATTGGCCAGCCCTAGTGTCGAGCCGCAGTCTTCAAATTCGACGGGAGTAATGTCGCAAAAGGTTCCATCTTTTCTAGCAATACCAACGCACAGCTCCTGGTCGTTATGAGGCCTAATTTTCAGAGGTAGGATGTGACATACTCTTAAAATGAAAGCACTCATTGGCTTCACGTGCCTTGCAATACTAATCGTCATCGGCCAGAATGTGTGGTCGAGGGACCAAGACGACAAATTTGAAGAGGCTCTGGCAGAGATTGAAGCCAGAGAAGCCCTTGAATTTTCCCCGCCGGCCAAGACTGTTCAGGCAAGACAGATCACCTCAACACCAGATTTGGCTCAATCCTTCGGAACACCGTTTTAGACACGCGAGAAGCTATGTCAGGCATGGTGTGAGTAAACCGCAATCGTTACTCGCCAGGCGGCCGATCGCGGTGATCGACGCCAGCATTGCCCGATAGCATGCGGGTGAACGCGGTGCTTGGTACTGAACGACCTTGGAAAAGGGCGCCCGGTTCAGAGCCATGAAATACATATGTTGGCGAATTTCGACGAGGCCTTGGCCGACGCCATGTAGCCTAGCGATTGCGCTGTCATGGCTAAGCAGTCGCAGACTTATGACCAATCGCTGATCGACAGCGGGCATATGTTCATGCCGAGGCACTACAAGGTGTGACGCTCATAACTCAGCATGTGAGACATCCTTTGCTGGTCATCTTTGCCTTCGTTGCACATGTCGCGCGTGCTCCCGCGCAATCCTGAGCAATAATGTCGATCTTACAGCCGTTTAGCAGCGGTGGTAGACTCGATGCATTATGCAAACCGATCCAAACATCACTGCCTGGCCTGCCGATCGCGTCGAACGTCGCGCCGTGGCGGAGCTAGTGCCCTACGCTCTCAACGCCCGTACCCACTCGTCGGCGCAGATCGCCAATATTGCGGCCGCGATCCAGGAGTGGGGCTGGACCAATCCAGTGCTAGTGGATGAAGCAGGTAGCATCATTGCGGGCCATGGCCGGATCCTTGCTGCCAAGAAGCTTGGGATTGCCGAAGTGCCGGTCATGGTCGCGGCGGGCTGGACCGAGGCGCAGCGGCGCGCCTATGTGCTGGCTGACAACCGCTTGGCCCTCGATGCCGGCTGGGATGAAGACCTGCTACGTAGCGAGCTGGTGGAGCTTGGAGAACTGGGCTTTGACCTGCCGCTGACTGGCTTTAGCGATGGTGAACTCGGAAAGCTGATGCCCAGGGAGATGGGGGGCGATGCAGACGCCGTGCCACCGGTACCAGCCGAGCCTGTTTCGCGACCCGGGGATCTATGGGTTCTTGGCGAGCATCGGATCATCTGTGGCGACAGCACCGATCCAAACGTCGTTGCCGCACTGCTAGCTGACGCCAAGCCACACCTGATGGTCACCGACCCTCCTTATGGGGTGGACTATGATCCGGAGTGGCGTAACCGGGCAGGGGTGTCTACCACCGAGCGGCTGGGCAAGGTTGAGAACGATCATCGTGCTGACTGGCGGGAAGCCTGGGCGCTGTTCCCCGGTGAGGTCGCCTATGTCTGGCATGCTGGCATCTACGCTACAACCGTGGCCGAGAGCCTTCTTGCATCAGGCTTCACCCTGCGCTCGCAGATCATCTGGGCAAAGCCCCGTCTGGTGCTCAGCCGTGGGCATTACCATTGGCAACACGAGCCCTGCTGGTACGCGGTGCGCGAAGACGGGCAGGGGCACTGGCAAGGTGCTAGGGACCAGACGACCATCTGGTCCATCGATGGCAAGGACGAGGACCAAGACACCAGCCACTCGACGCAAAAGCCATTGGAGTGCATGGCTCGAGCGATCCGCAACAACAGCAAATCTGGGGACGAGGTTTACGAGCCGTTCTCGGGCTCAGGCACCACCCTCATTGCAGCTGAGATCGAGCAGCGGTACTGCTACGCCATCGAGCTGTCGCCGCAGTACGTGGATGTTGCCGTCCTACGCTGGCAGGCGTTCACCGGCAAAGAGGCAGTGCTAGAGGCAGACGGCAGCACCTATGCTGCGGTCACTAAGACCCGCGCCAATGCCCGTGACGATCCCTCTGAGGAAACGCCATGACCCCCCGTGGCCGCCCCGCCTATGTGCCGACCGACAAGGATCGCCGCGTCGTGGAGATGATGGCAGGTTGGGCCATTCCAGAGGCCAGGATCGCCAAGGTGCTGACCATAGACCCCAAGACCCTACGCAAACACTTCGCTACTGAGCTCGATGTTGGACATGCCAGGCTTGAAGCCCAGCTGGCGCAGAACCTGCTGCGCATTGCTCAGGGGCATGATCGACAGTCACTGATTGCGACGATCTTTGCGCTTAAGAGCCGGTTTGGCTGGATCGAACAACAGCCGCCGGTGCGCGAGCAGCCACTGGGCAAAAAGGAGGCCAGGATGGAGGCGGCGCACCGCATCGTCAGTGGCAATTCCAAATTTGCTCCAAGGAAACCGCCCCTGTACTACCGCGAGGGCAGGGCGCCGGACGATGAGTTGAACTAGACTGCAGTTCAATCAATTCAATAACGTTCACAGCCGTTTTCAATGTCATCCAGGTCAGTGGCTGCATCGATCATGCATCCTAATGAAATCCAACACGAAATTGTAGAGTCAGACACCTGATTAGGCATCCCGGGATGCGGCGTCGAATTTGATCTACTTATAACAGTAGCGGCTAACCACAACAGCGACAGCGTGTCGGCTTTGCTAGCATTGAAGTAGCCCGCTAAACGAAAGCGCTGCGAACACACAATTGCGGGGATTGACAACACCAAAGGGACACTGCCTTATACGTATCACTAATACGTATAAGGGCTTCGCCAGTGCAGGGTCGTCGTGCCACTCAAAAGGATGTTGCTCGTCTGGCAGGCGTCTCGCAGGCCAGTGTTTCCATGGTGATGAGTGGGTTGGCATCACCAGCGCTATCGGCTGAGACGCTGGATCGGATCAACGAAGCCGCGTCCGAGCTCGGGTATATGCCTAACCGCTTTGCGCAGGCGCTCAAGACCAATCGCACCATGACGATCGCCTGCATGGTGCCTGACATTACAAACCCGTTTTATCCCGCGTTGATGCGCGGCATCCAGTCGGTTACGGACACGCTGGGTTATGACGTCATCGCGGTCAATACCGATGGTACGCTTGAGCGGGAGCGCCATTTTCTAGATTGGTCGCGGCAGGGCCGGGTCGATGGCCTGATCGGGGTATTCTTCAATCTGCGAGCCCAGGACTTCAAGCCGCTGGTCGACGCGGGCATGCCGGTCGTGCGGATCGAGTCCGCCAAGAAACGCGGGGGAGAGCTGGCCATCGACGACATCTATGTCGATAGTCAGGCCGCCTCGTTTGCAGTGACCCAATATTTGATCGCGAAAGGGCACCGTCGCATCACCATGGTGGCGGGCCGGGGTGGGCCACAGGCTGTGCGCATCGAGGGCTACAAGGCCGCATTGGCGGCGGCATCTCTGGTGCCTGACGTGGTGCTGGAAAGCGCGTTCAGCGAAGAAAACGGCTTTGCCGCCGCCGAAAAAATCCTGCTGCGCGAGGAACGCCCGACAGCCATTTTTGCCGCCAACGACCTGATGGCAATCGGCGTGATGCAGTCGCTGCGCGAACGCAACATAGCCATTCCCACCGACATCGCCGTGGTTGGCTTCGACGACATTTCAGCGGCCAAGCTGGTCACGCCGTCACTGACAACTGTGGCGCAATTTCAATACCAGATGGGCATCAAAGCCGCCGAAATCTTGATGGAGCGGTTGCGGGGCGCGACCGGAGCCACAGGTACCGCTATCGAAATGCCTTTCAGTCTGGTGGAACGTGGTTCGACTTAACGCCTGATGATCCTTGGAGGAGGAAATTATGAAGAGACGTACTTTTGTGCAGGCCGGACTTGGCTTATTAACAATGTCGCTGATGGGCAGCACGGCATTTTCTCAGGAGAAAAAGCCGATAAGCTGGTGGTATGAAACCGCAGCACCAGAGAACCAAGAATTCCTGCGGACTATGGTGGTCGCCCCCTTTAACGAGGCACACCCAGACGAGGAACTGACCATCGATTTCCGTGGTGCCGAGCTCGATAAGCAGCTGCGCGTCGCCATGTTGTCCGGAAGCGGACCGGACGTCGTCTATACCGCGGGCCCAAGCTATGTTGCCAGCATGGCGCAGGCTGGCCAGCTATTGCCGCTCGATGAATTTGCCGCCAGCCTGGGGTGGAACGAGCGCATCCTGCCGGTCTTCCTCGAGTTGGGTAAGTATAATGACAAGCTTTATGCCTTGCCCAAAACCTACGAGACACTAGGGCTGTTCTTCAACAAGACGCTGTTCGATACCAATGGCTGGGCACCGCCCACCACCATTGCCGAACTCGAAACGCTGGCCGACGCTATGAAGGCCAAAAACATCGTGCCATTCGGTGCCGGTAATGCCGATTGGCGCCCGGCCAACGAGCATTATGTGTCGCTGGTGCTCAATTCGGTCGCTGGTCCGGATAACCTCTACAAGGCGCTCAAGGGTGAAATCCCCTGGACCTCGGCGCCGTTCGTCGCGGCCATCGATACGCTCAACAAGTGGTGGCAGAACGGCTATTTCGGGCCGAACTATTTCTCGCTGACCGGCGAGCAGGCATTTGCGCAGGTGGCGACAGGGCAGGCGGGCATGGCGCCAACCGGCACCTGGAACTTCACCAATGTGCCGCGCTATTTTCCACAGAGCAACGCCGAGCCCGGCTTCGTGGGCTTTCCGAGCGCGGAGGGCGTCGCCTATCCGATTTATGCGTTGGGCATCGGCTCGACCTTCTCGATCGCTGCCACGTCGCGGAACCCCGAAGGGGCGGCCGCGGTCATCGACTACGTCTTCTCCGACAAGTTCTATGGCGACATGAACACGGTCTGGCAGGGCGAGTGGAACACGCCACTAAAGGACCTCAGCAAGGTGCAGGTGGGCGCGGAAGTCTTGCCGCTCTACACCGAGACTATGAAAGGCTTGGCCGATGCGGTTAACGCCAATCAATATGGTTATACGACCTGGACTTTCCTGCCACCGGCCACCGACACCTACATCGTCAGTGGCATAGAGGAAATTTGGCTCGGGAAGCTCACGACTGCCGACTTCCTGGCCAAGCTGGATGAAACGTTCAAGCAAGAGCAGTCCGAGGGCAAGGTCCCCTCCATTCCATCGCGCGTGTAGCCCTCTTTCTTGAACCTGCGCGGGTGGCGCAACGTGCCGCCACCCACTTTTTCTAGAGGACGCCATGCACCGGCTTTATCTCGTCCCGACACTGGCGATCAATTTCGTCATCATTCTGGTTCCGGCACTGCTTACGATCACCTTGGCGTTTTTTCGCTGGGACGGCATTTCGGCGCCTGTGTTTAATGGCCTGGGCAATTTTCAGGCTCTGGCCGGCGATCGTGTGTTCTGGTCGGCACTCACCAACAATCTGATCTGGACCGCGATCTTTTTGGTGGTGCCTATCGCCATGGGACTGCTGGCCGCCACCATGCTGCTGATCGTACCGCGCGGCCGCACCTTCTTTCAGGTGGTGTATTTCCTGCCGGTTATCATCGCCACGGCAATCACTGCACGGGTGTGGCAGGGCATGATCTACAGCCCGGTGACCGGCTTGTTCGGGCTGATGCAAAAAAGCGGACTGCCGGTTATCAATCCATTGTCCTTGCCCACTACGGCACTGTTTGGGGTGGCGACGGTCGACCTCTGGCACTGGTGGGGCTTTCTCTGCGTCATCTTTTTCGCAGCCTTGCGCCAGGTGCCACAAGAGCAGATCGAGGCGGCGCGTATCGAGGGCGCTACCTTCTGGCAAATGATGCGCTACGTGCTGCTGCCGGGCATCCGGCCGACGATCACGCTGATGATGATCATGACGGTGATCTGGTCGTTTCTGGTCTTTGACTTTGTCTACATCCTTACTCAGGGCGGCCCCGCCTTCTCGAGCGAGGTGCTGTCGACGCTCGCCTACCGCAAAGCCTTCTACGACCTCAATGTCGGACAAGCCGCGGCGACTGCGCTGGTGATCAGCGTCTTTGGCCTCGTCGCCACCTATTTTTACATTCGCGTGCAATCGCAGGAGGGCGAACAATGAGGTTGGTCGAAAGCCGTACGACGCTGACCATCACCTATGTCGTTCTGGCGATTGGCGCATTCACCGCGCTGTTTCCCATAGCGCTGCTGGTGCTCAATTCGCTCAAGAGCGCGCAGGAGATCGTGCTCAATCCATTGGCGCTGCCCCAGACGATCCGCTGGGACAATTTTACCCGCGCCTGGCACGACGCGCGTTTCAGCCAGACCTTTGTCAATTCCATCGTGCTGACCGGCATGACGATCGTGCTGGTCTGCGTCACCGGCTCGATGTCGGCCTATGTCCTGGCGCGAAAAAAGATCAAGTCGTGGCGGCTGGTGACCGGCTATCTTTTGGCCACGACGACCGCGCCAATCCAGCTGTTCCTGTTTCCGCTGTATTTCGGCTTCGCCAAGCTTGGTTTGATCAACAACGTCTTTGCGGTGTCGCTGGTCTACACCGCCATCTACAGCCCCTTCGCCATCATGCTACTGCGCACCTATTTTCTGGCCGTTCCGAAGGAACTTGAAGAGGCGGCACTGATCGATGGGGCCACCCATTGGCAGGTGTTCACCAAGGTGATGCTGCCCATCGTTTCGCCCGGCATACTGACGGTGGCGCTGATTATCGGGCTTTATTCGTGGAATGAATTCCTGATCGCCACGACGTTCCTGCAGCAGCAGGACAAGGTCACGGCGGTGGTGTCGTTCTTCCTGCTCAGCGGCCAATACAGCTCGGACTGGGGTGAGATCATGGCCGCCGCGCTGATCATCGTCCTGCCCATCGTCATTCTGTTCGTGTTCCTGCAGCGCCGCTTCATCGAGGGCATGGCGGGCGGCTCGGTCAAAGGCTGAATCACATCATTTTCGGGAGAGAGAAATGCAGGTTCCAAACGACTATCTGGAACGCGTCTATGCGGGCGTGCTGGGCAAGCTGGTAGGCGTTTATGTCGGCCGGCCGTTCGAAGGCTGGACCTACCAAAAGATCATGAAAGAGCTCGGGCCGATCGAATATTACGTCCACGAGCGCCTCAACCAGCCACTGGTGGTCACCGACGACGATGTTGCGGGTACCTTCACTTTCTTGCGGGCGCTGGAAGACTACGGCATTTCAGCCGATCTTTCGGCTGAAGACATCGGCAAGGCGTGGATCAATTATATCGTCGAGGAACGGGCGATCCTGTGGTGGGGCGGCAGCGGCAATTCCACCGAGCATACCGCCTGGCTCAATCTAAAAAAGGGCATCGCAGCCCCCCATAGCGGCTCGATCGCCACCAATGGATCAACCGTTGCCGAACAGATCGGGGCACAGATTTTCATCGATGGCTGGGCCATGGTTGCGCCCGGACAGCCGGCACTCGCGGCAAAGCTCGCAGAGCAGGCCGGCAAGGTCAGCCATGACGGGGAATCGGTTTATGCAGCCGTGCTTTGGGCCGCCATGGAAGCCGAGGCGTTCAGTTCGAGCGACATCGACCATTTGATCGATACCGGCCTGTCGTTCATTCCCGCCGATAGCCTCATCGCCAAGCTGATCGCGGACGTCCGGGCCTGGCATAAGCAGCACCCCGATTGGCACGACACGCGCCAGAAGATCGAGGAGCAGTATGGCTATGACAAATACCCCGGCAATTGCCATGTGGTGCCCAACCACGCGCTGATGATCATGGCAGTGCTCTACGCCCCGGACGATTTCCAGCGCGCGCAAATGATCGTCAATACCTCCGGCTGGGACACTGATTGCAATGCCGGCAATGTCGGATGCTTGATCGGGATCATGCTCGGTCTTGATGGCCTCGATGCCGGTCCCGACTGGCGCGGGCCGATTGCCGACCGGATGCTGATTTCCTCGGCTGATGGTGGCAATTCCATCAACGACGCTGTTCGGCAGGCCTACTACGTGGCCAATCTGGGCATGAAGCTGGCCGGCAATGCGCCGTTCCAGCCGCCTAAGGACGGCGCGCAATATCACTTCTCGCTGCCCGGCAGCCAGCAGGGTTTCCGCGTCGTCGATGGCTATAATGCATCAAGCGCCCCGCGCCTCGACAACACGGAGTTCGAAGGCGCTCGCGCCCTGTCGATCAATTACCAGGCATTGGGCCCGGGCCAGATTGCTGGTGTGACGACGCCGACATTTTCGCCGCGTGAAGTGCTCGACATGCGCACCTATGATCTGATGGCGACCCCACTGGTTTATCCGGGCCAAAAGGTTTCGGGGCGTGTGGTTGCCGACCGCGCCAACACCGGTTCGGTTTCGGTTCGCCTGCGGCTGCGGGCCTATGATGCCCATGACGAGTTGCGCGATATCGATGGCGACGTGGTGTCGCTGGCGCCGGGCGAGGATCGCGTGATCTCCTGGATACTGCCCGATCTGGACGGCCAACCCATCGCTGAAATCGGCATCGCACTGAGCGCCAATGGCAATCGCGCCGATGGTCGGGTGCTGCTCGATTATCTGCGCTGGGACGGCGCGCCCGATCTGGTGCTGCATCGTCCTGCCGGCGATAGCGATTTCTGGCGCATGGCCTGGGTCAATGGGGTGAGCTTTTTCTCCAAGCGCTTCCCGCCGAGCTTCCGCATTTCGCAGGGGCGCGACGAGGGCATCATCATTCACGGCACCCGCCAGTGGACCGACTACACGGTCTCCACCGAGATCGTCATTCACCTTGGAAACTATGGTGGTGTCGCTGCCCGCGTGCAGGGGCTGCGGCGTTATTATGCCATTCGCGCCACTCGTGACGGCAAGCTGCAGATCATACGGCAGCGCGATGAGCAGACCACCGTACTGGCTGAGACAAGCTACGATCTGATGTTTGAAAAAGGCATTCCCGTACAACTCAGCGTAGCGGGAAATCACATCACCGCGGTGTTCGACGCCATCACGCTCAATGCGACCGATAGCAGTCCCGAGGCTTTCGCCGACGGTGGCATTGGATTGCTGGTGCACGAAGGCGCGCTATCCACCGATGAACTGCGGATCGGCGCTGCTTGATGCGCAACAGGACAGAAACGGAAAAACCATCATGGCTTCTGTAGCAATTGCCAATGTCACCAAGTCCTATGCGGGTCTTGAAGTGTTGCACGGGGTTTCCGTCGACATCCCAGACGGGCAGTTCGTCGTGCTCGTCGGCCCGTCGGGATGCGGCAAATCCACCTTGCTGCGCATGATCGCCGGTCTTGAGGACATTACCGGCGGTACGATCAGCATCGGGGCGAAGGTGGTGAACGACCTGCCGCCAAAGCAGCGCGACATCTCCATGGTGTTCCAGAACTATGCGCTTTATCCGCATATGACGGTGGCCGAAAACATGGCGTTCTCGATGACGCTGGCCAAGGCGCCAAAGGCTGAAAAAAGCGAGCGCGTCGCCAAGGCTGCGGAAATCCTCAGCCTGACGCCGCTCCTCGATCGTTATCCGCGACAATTGTCTGGCGGACAGCGCCAACGCGTGGCCATGGGACGCTCCATCGTGCGCGATCCGCAGGTTTTCCTGTTCGACGAACCGTTATCCAATCTGGATGCCAAGCTGCGCGTGGCCATGCGCGCCGAAATCAAGGCGCTGCATCAGCGGCTCAAGACGACCACTGTCTATGTGACCCATGATCAGGTTGAAGCCATGACCATGGCCGACCAGATCGTGGTGATGAACGACGGGCGCGTCGAGCAGATCGGCACCCCGCTTGAGCTTTACGATCGGCCAGCCAACATTTTCGTTGCGACATTTATCGGCTCGCCCGGCATGAACCTCATCCGAGGCACCATTGTTACTTCGGCCTTAGGTAAAATGGTTAGGACCAGAGATGGTATTCAGTTGCCGCTGCTTGCCCAGGCCAACAGCGCGGAAGGTAGCGTCGTGCAATACGGCTTCCGTCCTGAACACCTTCGACTATGCTTGCCTGCCGAGGGCATCGCGGCAAAAGTAGTTGTCGTCGAGCCCATGGGTTCGGAAACGCAAGTGCACATGAGACTCGGTGGTGAAGCGGTTATCGGCGTGTTTAGAGAGCGGATTGCAAAGAACCCTGGTGAAATAATACACGTGCTGCCAGACGGCAGCGCCGCGACCATTTTCGACCATGCAACTGGGAAAGCGATTAGTTAAGTTGAGGATAGAACAGCGCTACGCACTTCGTCCAAATATTGAGCTTCGCGGGTAACATTGGTTTAGAAGTTAGTTGAGCTAAGATTCGCGCAGGTAACTTCGCCAAATAATGATGACCGCGGGGCAGGGTATCCATTACCGTTCTGCTGGACAAGCTTGAGAACGATCATGATGCCGACTGGCAAGACGATTGGGCCAATGGCCGGGCCAGAACCACTTCACAAGTCCGTTGCCGTTCGTGGTTTAGCCTACGTAATTAAAGCACTCCTGGGGATGGTATCCACGCGCCATACCTAGGGTCCAGCACTACCATCACCGCTTTAGAGATCGAGAAGCGCCGCCTTGGTATGTGGTACGGTCGTCGTCTAATATCTTCGCTTTGCCAACACAGGTCGGATAACGGACGCAGCCAAGGAACTTCCCATAGTGACCGCTTCGTTCGACCAGCCAACCATCTTCGCATTCGGGGCACGTCGTATAGGTGGCACCGCACCGGCATCGAACGTCGGCCGTTCCATCGGTGGAGCGAGGCAGAGCGGTTCCGCAGGATTGGCAGGCGGGCAGCAGGTTTCCGCAATGCTGCACATGCTCGCAGCGATACCAGACTCGCCCATCCTTCCCAGTTACGCCCAACAACCGCCCACCGCATTCGCCGCAGTCATGCTCCTCTAGCTCCACGCCAGGTTGAGCGGCGATGCCGTAAGCGGGATCCTTCTTGAGCTCAGTGACAAAGGACGATGGCCGGGCGTTCGAGGCAAGGATCGTCAGTGTGTGTCGGGCCCGGGTCATCGCGACATACATGACGCGCCGTTCTTCGGCGTTTTGGAACGCCTCCTCCTCCGGCGACACCAGAGACAGCAGGGGGTCGTCGACGATCTCCGACGGGAACCCCGTGCGCCCGCTGTCGGCGTTCAGTAGGATGACGTGGTCGGCCTCCAGACCCTTGGAAGCGTGGATGGTCTTGAAGCTGATCGTCAGCCACGGAAAGCGTCGCCTTAGATCCTGCATGTTCGGCTCGACGAAGCGGTAACGGCCGAGAAGCAGCACCGTCATAGGCTTCGCCTCCGGTGCCACAGCGGCTGACATGGCGGCAAGAACCTCGGGCAATTTTGCCTCATCCTCGCCCTTGGACACGGTCACGACCCTGATGGCGGGTTCGGTCGCGGTCCCGGCCGGGACGATCTGCTTCTGGATCTGGGCCGGGTTCCGCAGGACGAAGGTTCTGGCCGCAAAGGCGATCTGGTCAACCGATCGGAAGGTGCGGCCGAGATCGACGGTCCGGTGCACCCCAGCCTCGCCATCGAAGCTGCCGCCAAACTCCCGCCCGAAATGACGCATTAAAGAAATGTCGGATCCGGCAAAACGAAATATCGACTGCCAGTCGTCACCAACGGCAAAGACGCGCACATCCGGATGCTGAACCTTCAGCGCCTTCATCAACCGGGCCCGGCTTTGGGAGATGTCCTGGAATTCATCGACCAAGATGTGGCGGAACGGACTGACGTAACGTCCCGTCTCGGTATAGCCCGCGGCGCGCAGGATCATGTCCTCGAAGTCGATCCGGCCTTCCAGGCGCTTCTGGTATTCCTCGAAGACCGGCGCGAAGACGTTGAGGAACGCCTGGGCGCGCTTGCCTAGCTTCAGCTGGTCGGACTTAGTTTCGCAGGCCTGCAGGCTGTAACTGCCGCTCTTGAACTTGCGCAGGAAGGTTCCGAGCAGCTTCGAGAAGTCATCGACCTGCTTCAACTCAACGATCCGGTCGTAGATCGTGCCAGCTGGGCGGGGTTTCAGGGTGACATCCGGCGCTAGCTTTTCAGCAAGCCCGGTTAGTAGGCGCCCCTCCTGCCGCTCATAGCTGTAGGTTTCGATCAGGGTTGTTTCATGCTCGGCATGGACCTGCCGCTTCCACTCCATGCCAGCCAGATATTGGTCGCGGTCGATGAAGGGCGCCGTGACTAGCTGTTCGCTGCCATCCGCCATCTTCCGACGGCGCACCCCAAAATGCTCGATGTAGATGCCTCTTTCGGTCAGGCGGAAATCCGGCTGGTAATCGCGCCTGCCTGTTTCTGGGATTTTGTGTTCGTAGACGGGCTCATATTCGTATTCGACGCCGTTTTCGTACAGCCAATTAGCGATCTGAAGCTCTTCGTAACTTTTGACCTTTTCGCCCTGCAGCGTGCGCAGGTCTTGCGCCTCCATGTGTGTGTAGAAGTCGTGCTTGGTCTGGAAGTCCCATTCGGTCTTCGGCTCCACCAGGAAATGCGCGAACCACCGGATGATCGCCTCCGACACATCAGAACGCTGGAGGACCAGGTCTTTTAGGATCTGCTTGATCACATTGGTGAAGGCCATGTCGTCAGTGGCGTGGTCCGCCAGGGCGGGCTTCGAGCCTTCGACTATCCCGATGATGTCATAGGCAATCGCGTGGAAGGTCCGCGCGACGATAGGCACGCCAGATCGGGCCTCGACACGTTCCGACATTTCTTTCGCTGCGTTCTTCGCGAAGGCGAGAAGCAGGATTTCTTCCGGCTGACGGATGCCCGCCTTGACTAAATAGGCTGCCTTAGCGGTGATGACGCTGGTCTTTCCCGATCCCGCCCCGGCTAAAACGAGCGTCGCATCCTCATCGACGACGACCGAAAGGCGTTGTTCGGGAGTCAGCGGCTTGCTCTCAATGGTGTCGAAGAAATTCTTCCAGCGATCCAGTTCGGCGGCGACGAAGGTCGCTATGCCGTCTGACCGCAATGTTCGCGGATCGCCTGCGAACTTTCGGACAGGCGCAATGTGTGTGACGATCTCGCGACCGATGGCCTCGGCATTCAGCTTCGACAGGAGCGAAGCATCCAGAGCGCGGGCTTCTTCGAGCAGGGGCGCGATCTGACAGGCCGCGGGATATCGGGACGGCGCCACCAGCGACTTCACCTCAGCGAGAATCCTGTCCACGTGCGCCGCTTCCTTCTCTAGGGCCGCGAGATTGAAGCGAGTCCACGCTTCCTTGATCCGTTCCGAAAATTCATGGGCATCCTGGTGGCCCGCGCCCTTCAGCGTGACATCGTCAAACTCGCCTGAACTGAGGGTCAGTGCGGTCCCGAGTATCCCTTTTCGAAGGGAAGGCGCGCTTGCCAGCGAATGCAACGACATGGCCGAAACCATGCCGCGGCACGTGGTCCGGATGTAATCTCCATCCAACTCAATGGCACTGGTAGACATGCCGAAGGGATCAGCCAGAAATTTGAAGAAGGGGCGTCGCTGAAGTCGGATCACGACTCGGCTTTCAGTTTACATATAAACAAAGTGCGCTGTGGCCGAGGCGGAGGGCATAATCATTTGGTAACACCAAAGCGCCTTCGAATAGCAAGTACACAAACTTCACCAACAATCTCTATCTAAGGTGCCCAAAACTAGCGAAAATCAAGCCTATCAGGCACCTTTAATAGGTTTGGAGCAAGCATCACTTGCATCGGGATGCTATCTAGCAGTTTTACTTCATGGCTCCGCTTCCAACTGAGCCACGAAGATGTCTCATTATCTCCATCGCTGACTACTAGAAGTACGGCCTCTTTAGCCACTGTAAGGTTGTTCCCCTCGGCAGTAGCAGTAATGCTCTTGCCCAGTGGTGCTGGGGTAGATACCTGGTCAGCGTAAGACCGTAATATCACTAGCAGACGGGCTGTTTGGCGGTAAGCGCTTGCAATCTGCTCGATGTGCAAGCTCTGCTCGAGAAATATTTTATAGCTTCTCAACTGCTTTAGCACCTCGGGATTGTGGTCCGCCTGGAAGGTAACACTTGAGCGAACCCTACTGTCTCCTGGCAATTTCACTTCCCAAAATACAAGCCGACCCTCATGTACGGCCACAAGGTCTATCCGCGGCGCCGACGCCTGCAGCGCCCAGGCGGGAAGGGCCATTTCCAAATCGATGACGTTGTCGTTTACCGCCACTACTTCATCGACAAGTTGTTTCTCGAGGCCGATATACCCTTTGTGTTCATGGTCCCCGTTGACTCGAGAAATCCACCTCTTGAGGGTGTCTAGCCCGTTATAAGGAATAATTTCCGCCGCTAGTGTCGTTGTTCTGCCTACTGTGCGAGCGTAGGCCTGACCGGTGAAATCCCTCGCGCCAGAAGCGTACTTGCCGTGCGTGAAACAGACCAGTTCACCCTTGATGTGCTTGACACGAGCGATGGACTGCCCTTTGCGATAGAAGTTCATGTACCCGTCACGCAACGCGAGCCGAAGGCCCCACTGGCCACTAGGTTGGCCGCTAGGGCGCCATAAGCTTAACAGATCGATAAACCAGTGATCTCCGCTGGCGACTGCATTGGCAACAGCGTTCAGCCCTTGAAAGCCACGGCAAAACGTTGCGCTCCGACCTGACGCAACTTGTTGGCGTGACCTTGAAAGCTCCTCGTCCGGAACTTGTTTCTCACCTTGATCCGTCACAGATATCTTCTCCGTCATTGTGGCGTGCGCTTCATAAACTCAAAGCTGCCGGCACAGGACCTGGGTCACGCACTAGCCAGTAGAAAACATCAACCGGCAGTTCGAAAACGACTCCGCCGACCAGATTGCCAGAAGCAACAACGTTTCGCTCTTTCAACGCCTCGTCCATTCGGTGCAACAATGCAGCACGAACAAGCTCTGGATCCCCCAGTTTCCGAGCAGCCCGGTTAATATCGCCATCATATTTGACCACGCGCCTTAGACTTTGTGGAACTTGGCTGCTTACATGGGTGGCAAGTAAGAGAGAGTAGACAGCGCCAGCTTGGGGTGCAAACAAGCGCGTTTTTGCCTCGTCCTCCGCAGTAATGCGGCAATAGCGTGCTGCATCGTCAAACGAGTACATGGCCTTGAGCTCAAGCAAAGCAAGAGGCAGCTGTGATGGGCTTAGGATTGCAAGATCAACGCGGTCCCACTCACGGGCGACTAGGTATTCCATGCCCATTGATCGGTGGAGGGCGAATGCCAAACGATCACGGACTGGCGCTTCGACTTTGGATGTGAGGGCCAGGTAGGCCAATTCATTCGGTGAAAAGGACTCGGTTATTCCTTTCAGCGCTCTGACGATCTCTTCTTCGAGCAAAGTGCTCGCTATCATAATGCGCGATCCAGTCTGATTCTGAAGCTCCACTACATCAAAGCTATTCTTTAGTGGATTCATTACGACGGCCTAGTAGCGTAACGTTTAGATAATGCTGAATCGGAGGTTAGGAATTGCGCATGAGGGACATTGACGGAAGCCTGCTGTTTTCGGCTTCGGACCTCACGCGTTTCATGGGCTGTAATCACTCTACAGTACTAGACTTGCAGCACATTCGCGGTGTTGGACCAAAGCCGGCAGCAGCGACCGAAGATGCGGAACTTCTTCAGAAGCAGGGCGATGTTCATGAGGCTACTCACCTGCAAGCTTTGAAGGCGGGCGGGAAGCGGGTGATGGAGATCAAGCGCAGCGACCTTTCAGCCGGTGTTGGTGCAACACTTGAGGCCCTCCGATCAGGGGTAGAAGTCATCTACCAAGGAGCGTTCCTTTCAGGGCAGTGGGGCGGATGGTCAGACTTCCTGCAGCGCGTGGACAAACCCTCAGCGCTAGGAAACTTCAGCTATGAGGTAACTGACACCAAGCTCAAGCGCCGCCCACATCCAACTCATGTCCTGCAACTTGCGCTCTACTCAGATCTTCTCACGGAGGTTCAAGGGCTAGCGCCGGAGTTTGCGCACGTCGAACTCGGCAACGGCACCCGAGCTAGCCTGCGGCTAAAGGACTATTCGGCATATGCTCAGATGGCTCGCAGTCGTCTTGAAGCATTTGTTGCAACACCACCTCTTACACGGCCGGTACCATCGGCGAGTTGCGGTCTATGCCGGTGGTCAGATCACTGCAACAGCACCTGGAGATCTGAAGATAGCCTCTTCAATGTGGCCAACATTGCCAAGGGGCAGGTGAAAAAACTCGAAGCCGGCGGCATTGCCACGATGGAGCGTCTTGCCGAAAGCGAAGGTGGCGTGCGCGGCATGGCGCCTGCTACTTTGGATAAGCTGCGTTCACAGGCACGGCTACAACAAGCACGAAAGAGCGGAGACCCCAAGCACGAGCTACGGCCACCACAACCTGGCAAGGGGTTCGACCTCTTGCCGGCGCCGCAGCCCGGAGACGTGTTCTACGATATCGAAGGCGATCCACATTTTGAAGGCGGCCTAGAGTACCTCCATGGTGTCTGGCTCGATGGAGCGTTCCAGTCCTTCTGGGCGCACGACCATGCCGCTGAAGCTCAATCCTTGGCTAAGCTGTTTGATTTCTTCCGGATACGTCTTGCTGAGTACCCAGATGCGCACATCTACCATTATGCTCCATATGAGATTACCGCGCTGCGGCGGCTCACGGCGAAATACGGGATCGGCGAGGCGTTTCTTGATCGCCTTTTACGTGAGCGGCGCTTTGTCGATTTATATGCCGTGGTGCGCGGTGGCTTGATCGCTTCGGAGCCGAACTACTCCATCAAGTCTCTTGAGGCCTTCTATGGCTTAAAGCGCGATGGGGAGGTCAAGACAGCGGGCGGATCCGTCGTCGCCTATGAACGCTGGCGAGAAAGCGGTGATCAGCAGATCCTTGACGAGATCGAGGAGTACAATCGCGTCGATTGTGTTTCCACCGAGATGCTGCGCGATTGGCTTGTGCAGATCCGCCAGGGGGGACCTTGGCCGCAAAGACCAGTAGAAGCAGCTGACAAGGAGATGCTGGAGGATGCAGAAACGTCTGCACTGCGGGCACGCCTCGCAGGCTCTGGCCTCTCTAAAATCATGCAGCAGCGCTTGTTTGATTTGGGCTTGTTTCACAAGCGGGAAGCGAAACCAGCATGGTGGGCAATCTTCGACAGCCTCAGTCGTGAAGAAGATGAGTTGATCGATGATCTGGACGCACTCGCTGGCCTAAAGGCCATCAGCGACATCGCACCGATCAAACGTTCAGTTGGGCGTACCTACGAGTTCCCGCCTCAGGAGTCCAAGCTGCGGGCAGGCCGCACAGCTACTATCCCCACCAGCGAGGGCTTTGCCTCGGTCAACATCGAGGCACTGGATCGACAAAGGCGCACGGTGACCCTCAAAGTTGGACAGGCAAAATCTGCTCTGCTGGCTAACAACCTGACTCTGCATCCCGACCCGCCGCTCGACACCAAAGTCATTGCGGCCGCGCTCATGGACGTGATTGAAGACCAATGTGGACAAGGGCGTTACAAGGCTCTGGGCGACCTACTTGAGGCCAGAGCCCCGCGACTGTCGGGCGGAGCAGGGGACATCCTAAGTGACAGCGATTTGGTCGCCGGCACGGTCGCGGCCGTGCATAGGATGGAAAACACGGTGCTGCCTATCCAAGGACCGCCGGGAACGGGCAAAACTTATGTAACTGCCCGAGCCATCTTGTCGCTTGTCAAAGCGGGGTACCGGGTAGGCGTGGCTTCAAACAGCCACGAGGCGATCCGAAACGTATTGATGGGGTGCATGGACGCGCTGGAGGATGTAAAACTTATCCACGCTCCAGATATCGTTCATAAAGTCTCCAGCGACGACAACGGATACCCCGACAACTCCCAGGTCCGCCGCACAACAGATAACGCAGAAGCGGCGGCAGGCGGTGACGTAGTTGGTGGTACTGCCTTCTTCTTTGCACGCGACGAGAACATTCAAGCCTTCGATTGGCTCTTTGTAGATGAAGCGGGCCAGGTTGGGCTTGCCAACATGGTCGCGATGGGGCGCGCAGCCCGCAACATTATCCTCGTTGGTGACCCGCGTCAGTTGCCGCAAGTGATCCAAGGTTCGCATCCTGAGCCGGCCAACTTGTCATGCTTGGAATGGCTGTTAGGTGACCATGCAACGGTACCTGCTGATCGAGGCATATTTCTCGCCACGACGAGACGGATGCATCCGGACGTCTGCGGTTTCATTTCGGAGCAGGTTTATGAAGGGCGGCTCCAGAGTCACCCCGATACTGAGCGTCAACGCGTGACCGGAACTGATTTCCCGAGCGCAGGCGCGTTTTGGGTGCCCATTGAGCATGAGGGCAATGCGCAAGTCTCTAATGAGGAAGTAGAGGCAATTCGAGCTGCAAGTGAGAGCCTTTTGGCGGGACGCTGGACCGATAGGGAGGGCGCTACCCGTCCAATGCAGGAGTCTGACATCATTGTGGTAGCTCCCTACAACCTGCAGGTGAACGCATTGCGAGCAGCTTTGCCACTCGGTATCCGCGTGGGAACTGTTGACAAGTTTCAGGGACAAGAGGCGCCAGTGTGCATCGTTTCCATGAGCGCTTCCTCGGCCGAAGAGACTTCCCGCGGTCTGGAATTCTTGTTTTCTTTAAATCGTATAAACGTGGCGGTCTCACGTGCAAAAGGACTAGCTTTAGTCTTCGGCGCGCCGCGGTTGCGCGAGGCAAAATGCGACACGGTCGAGCATATGCGGCTGGTAAATACGCTATGTGCTCTTAGGTGCTTTGAATGACTGAGCTTACTCCGGACCGCAAACTGGTTTTCTATGATGCTGAAGGTTTGACGTACAGGCCGGTTCGGGACGGAGGAAGTGGGCGATCGATATTCAAGATTAAGCCCAAAGGAGCGGGCAATCTCGCAGCAGAGGCTATTCACACGGAAGAGTGGCTTGAGGTTGCTCGCGCGATGTTGGTCGATGGCCTAGCTGCGCGGTGCCAGCTTCTTCCAAGGGGCCAAACCAACTATCTCAAATTTGGCGCCGGCAAACTAGTCCGCTACGAGCTTGATTCATCGATTGCCGAAACCTTAGGCATTCCCACAAGCGGAAATGCAGGAGACTCTATGAATGGGGCACATCAAGATCTCCTAAACCTCCTTACCCGTCGAGAAGTCGATGCAGCAATGCGCGAACGAGACGAAATGGGGCTCAGCGCTTTCTTGTCTCGTGGCGGTTTTGTACGTCCACAGGTGTGGATCAAAGGCTCAACTGAGGACCCGACATACCCTGCCAAGGCGACTGTGGTAGCTGCCCTGCGCCATCTGCCTAATAGCAGCGCTATATCAGCGAAGGAGTTTTTTAACGGGTTCGGTGAGAGCCAAGCGTTCAGCAGGCTAACAGAACTCGGCTACGAGCTCCTACGTACTGGAGCAGAGCCCGTGTCAGGCATCATGTCGCGTGCCTCGATCGAGGCAGCAATGGACGCATACGACCGCGAAGGTCCTGCGGGCGGCATTTTTGTTCATTTTGGTGAACCTAGGGATTTTTGGGTTCGGTCAACACGAGCACGCCCGAAACGGATTTATCCAACTAAACCGCTAGTTGGCTATATCTTGGGGAAGTCTAAAATTAATGGCGGTTGGGGGCAAGCTGCTGATGCAGCGGCCCAATTGCACAACTCGGGCTTCTTGATCGTTGACGAGAACGACGTCCCAGTTCCAGTGATCGAAAGCTACAGCCACCTGCTCAGGGGGAGAAAACGCGTCCAACTTTGCGCCATCAATTATTACATTGAGCCGGCGCGAGAAGCAGGACAATCAGAAATGACTATTCGCGCCGGCGACCTTCGCGCGGTTCTCGAAGAACGAACGCCAACAATTTGCCAGGCGTTGAGCGATGAAAGACTGCAGAAGCTCGGCGACGTTTCGGTGCTTACTCGCAGTACACCCGAGGATAGTCGGGATACGATCTTCAGTTTCAAACTACATGGACAGACGGCGGATCAAGAAGAAACATCAATGAAAATGGACATCTGGATGCCTCTGCCGACCAACTTGATCCTTTACGGTCCACCGGGAACTGGCAAAACGTACAGAACTGCTTGGGAAGCCGTGCGCCTCTGTGAGGGTGAGCAGGTAGCAACAGAATTAAAGGGTGATAACAAGCGTGCTGCGCTAATGGCGAAGTACCAACAGCTAGTGGACGAGCATCGAATCGAGTTCGTCACTTTCCACCAATCGATGTCCTATGAGGAATTCGTAGAAGGTCTCCGACCAGTACCTATTGAAGAGGATGCCGAAGGCCCGTCTCAACATTCGACCAATTCCGGTTTCCGCCTGGAACCTCATGATGGTGTGTTTAAGCGAGTCAGCGAAAACGCTAGGATTAACCGCAGTCCTGCAACTCAAGGAAAAAGGCTCGACCGTTCTGCAAGGGTGTTCAAGGTCGCGCTGGGAAATCGTCAGATTGAACAGGAACGCCAGCGCATTCGTTTCGGCTTAGACAACAATTTAATCCACGTTGGCTGGGGTGGAGATATCAACTGGTCCGATGAACGTTTCGATGAGTTCAGCGAGATATTCTCCGAGTGGAAAAAGAAGGACCCAGAAGCCACTGGCCTTGATGGAAACGTTGTTATTACCTATTCGCTCAGAGCCGACATGCAGCTGGGGGATTATGTTGTTGTGTCGGATGGGCGCGACCGCATCCAGGCTTTGGGGAGGGTCACGGGTGAATACTTCTACGACGAAACCGCTGCATTTCACCCTCATCGGCGTAGCGTCGAATGGCTCTGGCGCGACGAGCAGGGTACTGAACGAAGCCGCTTCTATCCGAAAACGTTCAGGCGCCACTCTATCTATAAGTTGAACCAGTCATTAGTGGATTGGGACGCTTTGGAAGGCATTGTTTTCAGTGACGAAGTTCCTCAGGGTAGGCAGACGGTATTCAACTACGTACTGATCATCGACGAGATTAACCGGGCGAACATATCGAAGGTCCTTGGCGAACTTATCACCCTGCTTGAGCCAGACAAACGGCTGGGCATGGCGAATGAGATCCGCCTCACATTACCCTATTCAAAAAAGCTTTTCTCTGTACCTTCAAACCTTCACATAATCGGTACAATGAACACTGCCGATCGTTCCATCGCCCTTCTGGACACGGCTTTGCGCCGCCGCTTTACGTTCGAAGAGCTTATGCCAGATCCAACAGTGTTGTCGGAGAATGTCGGCGGCATCAACTTGCGCAAGCTTCTCGCCACGATCAACGAGCGCGTGGAGTATTTGTTTGATCGGGAACATCAGATCGGGCACGCATATTTTACGAGCTGCCAAACGCGAGCTGATGTTGAGGAGGTGATGCGTCACAAGGTAATCCCTCTGCTAGCCGAGTATTTTTACGAAGACTGGTCCAGGGTGGCCGCAGTTCTCGGTGACACCGGGCAGAGCGGTTCGCGGTTCTTAGAGGCTCGCCGCCTTGCTGCACCAGCCGGGTTAATGCAGGACGATCTAGTCGACGGAAAGCAGCGCTGGCTGGTAAAACGCCAATTTGATTTCACAGAATTTCACGCCTGATGACATCCTATTTGCTTCGAGAATGGGAGGCGCTGCCGCACGGCGACGAGGCGGGTTGTATTCCCGAGCATCATGCAACCCGCCTCGTTGCAGTAGCTAGAAGCTCGTCGTTTTCTGGAAGCGGTGGGTCGGGGGTGCTGGAGGATCGACGCCGTGATCTGCGCGCCCGCGGAGTGGTCGGAGTTCTTGCAGCCCAAGGCTGCACTTTAGAGATACTCCCCAAAATCGATGTAGCCAGCCATTTAAGTGCAGAGGGTCAAACCGCGGCGATACGCAGACAGCTCATTCACATGCTAGCCGTCGCGCTAAATCTGAAAGTAGAAACAGGGCGTATCACCGAACTCGACTGGCAACGTGAAACTCTCCTCGAAATCCTCATCCGAATTTTCTGCGAGAAACTCACTAACGCTGTCCGAGGTGGAATGCCCCGTCGATATGTCGGTCGAGAGGACGACTTAGCGGCGCTGCGAGGTACGCTTGATGTTGTGCGGCAATTTAGCGTTCACGCCGCTAACCCGGGGCGCCTTGCATGCCGCTTTGACGAACTGTCCGATGACATTGCCTTGAACCGCATCATGAAAGCGTGCGTGACTCACCTGTCCAAAATGTCCCGAACGGCTGCTAACCAGCAACGTCTTCGAGAGCTAGCTTTCGTCTATGCTGAAGTCGGGGACGTTCCCAGAGCAGCACTACGGTGGGCAGACGTACTCATCGACCGAACCAACCGACAGTGGCAGGATTTGTTCGGAATGGCGAAGCTTTTCCTCCGGGACAAATATCAAAATACGAGCGGCGGGTCAGGGCAGGGTACAGCTCTGCTTTTCGAAATGAACGACCTTTTCGAAGAATATGTTGGCAGGTTAATCGGGCGCGCATTAGCCGGAACTGACTTCAGGGTTACGTTACAAGGTGGGCTTCGGTACTGTCTGACCGCGCTGCACGCCGAGCGCTCTGTTTTCCAAACGAAGCCCGACATATTGATCTGGCATGGAAGGGACGTGGTCCATGTCGTAGACACGAAGTGGAAACGTATCTCTGCAAGGATCGATGACGCTAAACAGGGCGTCTCCCAGGCAGACGTCTATCAGATGATGGCGTACGCTCACCTCTATAAGGCGCCAAAACTGACGCTGCTTTACCCCCACCATGATGGGCTCGGCAGCCCTGAGGGAATACAAGCGCAGTTCAACATAACCGGGCAGAGTACGCTGCTGCAAACAGCCAGCATCGATGTCGCCGTCTTTACGCAGATAGTCGAGCGATTAAAGCACTTAGTCGGCTTGACAGCCACTGACGCTATCAACGAAGCCGGATGACGCTTACAGGCAGATCATCGAAGTCGGACGACCCCAGTTACGTGGTCGATCGTCTTGGCAAATCAAATGGCGGGCAGATACTGTTGCCAGTCTTTATTAAGCTTTTTATACCACCCACAGGCCAAATTTGAACTCAGAACCGGAAACAATTTCATCGTTGGCCAGCTTTCTATTAGCCTTTCAGCAGGCAAAGAACAAACATCTCTTGCCGCGTGTCGGTGACCTACGAACAATTTTATCATCCATCGCAGAATACCGCGCGGCGGATAGGCCTCAGGTTGTAAAACCAGGTCGAGTTATCGACCCCGTAAAATTCACGGATTTCCTCTCAACTTTAGAATCTGGCGTCTCTGCGGCTAAGCGGGACGGTAAATTGCTGAACGTGTGGACAGTCGCGCGTCTAGGGCGGGACGAAGTCAGAACAGCCGCAGTGCTTACTTGGGTGCTAGACTGCCATGGCAGCCATGGATACGGCAGTCTGATCTTGGAAACGCTGCTTTCGCGCCTTAAAAAGCGAAGCCTTCCAGGCGATCTTGACGACGTCAATCTTGGTCACAACTACAGAACTTTGCGCGAACATACCCCCTTTGGTGACCAGAGCAATCGCGTCGACATTGTTTTAGAAGGTGGGAACAGCGTGATTTTTCTAGAAGTGAAGATCGATGCGCCACCTGGTCCCGAGCAACTTCAGAGGTACAAGGCAGCGTCCTTAGCAAAGGCATCTGCCACCAAGAAGGAGCACGCGCGACTTTTATACTTAAGCCGGACAACTCTCAAAGACGCGTGCGACGGCGTCATTTTCCTCAACTGGGTTGACGTCAGTAAGGCCATACACGAGGCGGTCGCTCAGTCGACGAGGAACGACTTCTCTGGCGCGATCTTGCGTCAGTTCGCTAATTACCTGAAAAATTTCAAATAGGTACCCTATGTTTTCCAACGAACTAGACAGACTTATCATTGAGCACATCGCTGACCTTGACGAGGGTGCCAAGCGCCTAGAGCTTATAAGTCTGAAAGTTGCTGAAGAAATCGATAGCCTGGTTAGAGATTGGGCTTCAGAGCAGGAATGGATATCGGGTGACGGCACGTGGGAGGATGACGGCGACGTCAGTGTGTGCCCTCCATCAGGGCGTCCCGATGGAGATGCATGGCTTGCCTATTTTTCCCTCGGCTACGCAGGGAATGATGACGATAATTGGAGTGAAGAAAAAGACTATTTTTGGCTTACCCGGCTGTGTGCTGAAGGCCGCGGTCAGATGGGATTTCGACTACATCAAAGTGAGTTTGGCAAGACGCCATGGAAAAAGTTCCTGAGCCAACAGGCTGGCACAGTGCAAAATACCCGCTTCGTTTTAGACGATCTGCCGAGCATATTCCTTCCGGTCAAAGTCAATGCTCAGGCGCTCGCTGCGGGTGTTGAAAACGAGACGATTGCGGATGCCTTGTCGCCGATACGAGAGGCTCTGGACCACATAAAAGCAAATTGGCAGATATTTGACGAACTACTATCAAACATGCGCGCCCGTCAGGCGTGATCTGTGAGTAGCCAATTGAATGACCAGTCGCCTCTACGGTTCGTGGAGGGTGAAGTATTTGTCGTTTGGAGAGATCTCGCGCTTTAGGAGAGGATGACGAGACTGGAGATCTAACATGGGTTCGAACGGCTACAGTTACACTTTTGAGAGCTGCGGCAGGGCAGTAGGCAACTACCCGTACCGGGCGCGCTCGAGAGGTGGAGAATGTTGGATGTCAGTTTCTCTTCCTCCGCCAATTCTTCAGCGACGAACATTCTCTGAGCCGCAGGGCAGGGGCGCAAAGCCCAGCGTGTGCGACGCTGCTGTCCTTCGCTGGCAGGCGTTCACTGGTAAGAGGCTGTACTGGATGGTAATGGCAGTAGTTATGCTACGGTCACCAAGACCCGCACCAAGGCCCATGACGACAGGCCCTCTGAGGAAATGTCGTCTACTCGCGTGGCCGACCCGCCTATGGGCCGACCGAAAAGGATCGTGGTTTCGTCGAGATGATGGCGGGCTGGGCAATCCCCGAGGCCAGGATCGCCAAGGTGTGGACGATCGACTCCAAGACCCTGCGCAAGCATTTCGCCACCGAGCGCGATGTTGGCCATGCCAGGCTCGAGTCCTAGCTGGCGCAGAACCTGCTGCGCATCGCACAGGGACATGACAGACAGTCACTCATCGCCACGATCTTCGCACTCAAAAGCCGGTTTGGCTGGATCGAACAGCAGCCTCCCGCACGCAAGACGCCAATTGGTAAGAAAGAAGCCAGGATGGAAGCGATCTCAGAATGGTCAAGCCGTGTGCTTGGACATTTATCGACTAAACCTGGTTCTGAATTAAAGCGACGAGCCGTGAACCAGCTTTTGTTTTTGCGTTACCCAGATCTCGTACAACGCTCATGTGATTTCCGCGCGGCAGCTTCATTATTTCTGCCACACAACCATAGCTGCTCAGGTTCTGGGCCAATTGGTCTGCCTGTGCATGGAACGGTGCAGTTTCCAATGATCCGACGAGGATAGCGATTTCTGCAGGCGAGCCGAAGCTGGCCTTGACCGGGGAAAAGTCCGCGACCTCGGTATCCGTAAGCTGGAGCAGGGGCTGGAGGAAAGATGACTGCAAGGGTGCCAGGTCGTATATGCCGCTAAGGAGTAGCGCTTTTTGAGGCGCGACAGGCGATCCCTGCTCTAACAGGGTACAACAGAGGTGCGCGCCGGCTGAGTGACCAGAGATTGTCAACCGGGTCGGATCGCCGCCAAACCGCTCCGCGTTGGCCACAAGCCAAGTTGCAGCGCGGCGGACCTGGGCGACAATGGTGTCCATGCGCACGGTTGGCATCAGTGCATAGTCGATAATCGCGGCGATCCCGCCGGCTGCCACGACTGTGTCGGCAATAAACGAGAAATCGTTCTTGCTGAACATGCGCCAATAGCCGCCGTGAATGAACAGATGGATGGGGCGCGGGCTGGCCGATGGCGGCGGCAGAAACAAATCGAGCCGCTCGGCCGGACCATCGCCATAGGCAACATCGAGATGATGCTCATGCCGCTCGCGCGACTGAGCGCTGCGGCTGACGTATTGCTCCACATAGCGATCGAAATCGGCGACGTGGTCGCGCGTCCGGAACAGGTCCTTTGGCGCATTGCTCATTAAAATGCGGCCGCGATGTATTTGGCTTCCATGAATTCGAGCACGCCGTGGATGCCACCCTCGCGGCCGAGGCCGCTTTGCTTGACGCCGCCAAAGGGCGCTGCCGGATCGGACAGCAGCCCGCGATTGAGCGCCACCATGCCGGCCTCAACTTTGCTCGCAACACCCAGGCCGCGCTTGAGGTCGCTGGTAAAGATATAGGCGGCAAGCCCATGTTCCGTATCGTTGGCTGCAGCAATCGCCTCGTCTTCGCTAGCAAACCGATAGAGCGCTGTCACCGGCCCAAAAATTTCTTCATGGGCCATGTCGGCATCGCGCGGCACTTCGGTCAGCACGGTGGGCGGATAGAAAAACCCTTTGCCCTCAACTCGCTTGCCACCCTGCAGAACCTGCGCGCCGCGGATAGTGGCATCGGCGACGAGGGTTTCGATTTTGTCCACCGCCTTGCGGGTGATCATCGGGCCGCAGGCGGTCGCCGGATCGGTCCCCGCGCCCATGGTCAGTGCCGCCATCCGCTTCACCAAGCCCTGGGCGAACCGGTCGTAAATACCGTCCTGCACGTAAAACCGATTGGCCGCCGTGCAGGCCTCCCCGGCGTTACGCATCTTGGCAATCATGGCGCCATCAAGTGCCGCTTCGAGATCGGCATCATCAAAGACGATGAAGGGTGCATTGCCGCCAAGCTCCATCGAGCAACTCAACACCGTCTTGGCCGCTTCTGCCAGCAGCACCCGGCCGATGGCGGTCGAGCCGGTGAACGAGAGTTTGCGCACGCGCGGATCGTTCAGCATCACATTGGTGACGGGGCCGGGCGTCGAGGTGGTGATGACATTGACGACGCCGGCGGGCACGCCCGCCTCGGCATAAAGCTCGGCCAGCGCATAGGCGGTGAGCGGGGTTTCGCTCGCGGGCTTGAGGATGACGGTGCAGCCCGCCGCCAGTGCCGGCGCGATCTTGCGCGTCGCCATCGCCGCCGGAAAATTCCACGGCGTGATCAGAACCGCGATGCCGATCGGCTCGTAGTCGACGAGAATGCGATTAGCGCCCGAGGGGGCCGTGCGGAACTCGCCACCGATGCGCACAGCCTCTTCGCTGTACCAGCGGAAGAATTCGGCGGCATAGGTGACCTCGCCGCGGGCATCGGTCAGCGACTTGCCGTTTTCGAGTGAAATCAGCGTCGCCAGTTCTTCATGGCGCTCGGTCATCAGGGTGAAGCAGCGCCGCAGGATTTCGGCGCGCTGGCGTGGCGGCGTCGCGCGCCAGCCCGGTGCTGCCGCTGCCGCCGCGTCGACGGCCGCCGTGGCATCGGCAACGCTGGCGTCGGCAACGCGAGCCAGTACGTCTTCGGTGGATGGATCGATCACCGCAATGCCATCACCGGGCAACCAGCGCCCGCCGATATAAAGACCGCGCGCATAGCGGGTGCAATCGAGGGTCGGCGTTGGCAGTGAAGTTGCTGCACTCATAATGGCATCGTCCTTGTCATCTGTTCATTGAGCCAGCGCGCGATCGCCGCTGAAGGCAGCGCGCACCAGTCGGGTCATCGCGCTGGCGTCGATGGGCCGTGGATTATTGTCGATCAATCGGGCGATCGTAAGAGCCTGCGCAACCGTCCACTCGATCCGACCGGCCTGCATGCCCAGCGCCGCAAGGTCGGCCGGAATGCCTATGGCGGCGAAGAGATCGGCCACGCGCTCGATCGCGGCATCGGCCATTGCGGCCTCGCCGCCTTCCGGCACACCCATGGCCCGACCGACAGCGGCCAGTTCGGTCATGCTCACCGCGCGGTTATAGGTCATTACATAGGGCAAGAGGCACGCGACGCCCAGGCCGTGCGCGGTATGGGTATCGGCGCCGAGCGGGTATTGGATGGCGTGCGCCGCCGCCGTACCGGCCGTGCCAAAAGCCATGCCGGCTGCCGATGCGCCAAGCATGACGTCGGCGCGCGCCGCCAGATCATTGCCGTCGCGGCACGCCGTTTCGAGGCTCTTGGCCAGCAAGCCTATCGCCATCAGCGCAAAATGATCGCTCAGCGCGTTCTTGCCGACGAAGACGCGCTCCTGCGCCAGGCTTTGCGTGGGATCGCGACGGATTGCCATGAATGCTTCGATGGCGTGGGTCAGCGCATCGGCCCCGGCAATTGCCGTCAGCCCGGGCGGGCAGGTCAGGGTCAGTTCGGGATCACAGATCGCGGCCTGCGGAATGAGATAGGGGCTGGAAATCCCCACTTTCATGGTGCGCTCGGGATCGGACAGCACCGCAACGGGCGTCACTTCCGAGCCCGTGCCGGCCGTAGTCGGGACGGCGATCATCGGTAGCACCGGCCCAGGCACTTTGAACTCGCCATAATAATCCTGCGGTGCGCCGCCATGGGACAGCAACAGCGCAACGCATTTGGCAAGGTCGAGACAACTGCCGCCCCCGATGCCGATCACCATGTCGGGCGCAAAGGCTCGGGCCGCCTCAGCCGAAGCGGTGCAGGAGTCGCGCGGCACATCGGGCAGCACGCTGGCATCCACCTCGACAGTGAGGCCGGCGGTTTCAAGCCCGGCCACCATCTCCAAAAACACAGCTTCGCCAGCCAGCCGGGCATCGGTACAAACAAGCGCGCGGGTGCCGAAGCGGCGTGCGATTGTGCCCAGGCTATGGCGCTGTCCGGAGCCAAACACAAATTCCCGCGGCATGCGGATGGCGGCGAACAAGCTCATGAGGAAATTTCCTGAACAGCGGGAGAGGAGGGGGGCGCAAGCGCCCCGGAAAGCCAAGCCCAGAGTTTGGCGTCAATCCGGAGCCCATCTTGCAACGCAGCGGCTTTGCGATGGTACGCGCCGTCGCCTGGAATACTCACCGGATGGGCTGGCTCCTGAGCCGGAGAGTGCCGCAGCGCGTCAAGATAGGCCTCGATCGTGGCGGCAAGGCTGGGATGCCGCGGCGGATCGATGACGATGAAGACGTCGCCCTTGTTGGCTACATGTTCGTCGTCCAGCGTGCCGTGCACCTCCGGGGCGAGGGCCGAGCCGGCAAGACTTGCGACTAGGAGTTCGATGGCCAGGCCCAAGCCATAGCCCTTGGCGCCACCAAAGGGCGCCAGCGCGCCCAGTTTGGCGTTCGTCGCGTCGGTGGTCGGGTTGCCATCCTGGTCCAGCGCCCAACCCAGAGGAATGGGCGCGCCGCGTAGAGCGTGTTCGTGAATCTTGCCCATCGAAACCATGCCCGTTGCCAGATCAAGGACGAAGGGAGATCCGGCGGTGGGAATGCCGATGGCAATCGGATTGGTGCCCAGCATGGCGCGCTTGCCACCCCACGGATGCACCAGCGCCTCGCTGGTCGAAAGCGCGATGACGATCCGGCCCTTGCGGGCCAAGTGTTCGACGTAAAATCCGAGCATGCCGAGATGGTTTGCGTTGCAAACGGCCGCGATCGATACGCCGGTTCGCTTAGAGCGTTCGAACAAGGCGCCCAGCGCACGCATCGCGACAACCGGGCCAAAGCCGCGGTCCCCATCGACCTCAAGCATGGAATCGCTGCGCCAAACATGGTGACCGTCTGCCGCTGGATCAATCAGCCCCTTCTCGACCCTGCTGAGCAGGCGTGGCAGCCGCAAAAGTCCGTGCGAGGCATGGCCCTTGAGTTCGGCTTCGATCAACAGGTCGGCTTGCAACCCAGCATGCGCCTGCGGTGCACCAGCCTTTGCCAGAAGGGCCGACGCCAGATCACGCGCCTCCGCTGCACTGACAGTCTCGCTCATTTCACATCCGATATCATATACGATTGCATATGCCCATTCATCCTGTTATTGGTCCCGTATTGTCAAGGGGCAAATGATGGCGCGACAGGGTCTCTCTAGCGACGCGGGTTTGGATCGGGAGGCTGGTGGCACGACCATCATCCAGCGGCCGATCAGCCTTGCCGACGAGGTCTACGAAACCATTTTTTCCCAGCTGATGGCGCTCAGGATTGCGCCCGGTGCGCGCATCACTGTCGACAATATGGCGCGTGAGCTCGGCGTGTCGCAGACCCCGATCCGCGAGGCGCTCGGTCGCCTCGAAGGCGAAGGGCTTGTGCAAAAGACCCATCTTATCGGCTTTAGCGCCGCGCCGCAGATCTCGGCCCGCCAGTTCGCTGAGCTGTACGAGCTGCGTCTTCTGGTCGAGCCACACGCCACGCGCCGCGCCGTGGCGCAATTGACCGAGGATTCGCTATCAACCCTGACCGAAGCGGCTGGCGTTATGGCCCGGCGCGCCAAAACCGGCGACGAGCGGGCCCGCTATTCCCAGTTTGCCCGGCAGGATGCGGTGTTCCACGATCTGATCCTGCAGTCGGCCGGCAATGAGCTGATTCGCGAAACGCTGGCGCACCAGCATGTCCACTTCCACATCTTCCGGCTGATGTTTCACTCCCGCGTCACCGAGGAGGCGCTGGAAGAGCACGAAGCGATCATCGCGGCGTTCGAGGCCCGCAATGCCGACGCCGCCGAGCAGGCCATGCGCACCCATATCGAGCGGTCGCGCGACCGCCTGCTGCCGGTCTTTGAATGAGCCACGCGCTGCAGACGTCCGCGGCACCGCAGTCGGTTCAGCCAGCCAACCCGCTGATGCAGTTACGCGGACTGGCCAAGGCCTATGGTGCGATCACCGTCCTCAGTGGCGTCGATCTCGATATCCACGCGGGTGAAATCCACGCCATCATCGGCGAGAATGGCGCCGGCAAATCGACGCTGATGCGGCTGGTCTCGGGCCATGTGCAGCCCACTGCCGGAACCATCGCGTTCAAAGGGCAGCCGACGACATTTGCCCGCCCCGCCATTGCGGAACACGCCGGCATCGTGCTCGTGCATCAGGAGATCCTGCTCGCCGAAGGTCTGACAGTCGTCGAAAACCTGTTTTTGGGCCGTGAGCTGACGCGCAACGGCATGGTCGACGATCGTGCCATGGAGGCGATCGCCGCCGACAAGCTGGCGTCCATCGGCTGCACCGCCGCGCCGAGGACACTGGTGCGCAATCTGCCGATCGCCCAGCGCCAGCTGGTGCAGATCGCGCGAGCACTGCTCGAGGAGCATAGCCTGGTCATTTTCGACGAACCGACGGCGGTGCTGGCGGCCACCGAGGTCGAAACCTTGCTGGCCATCGTGCGCGGACTTCGCGATCAAGGGGCTGCGGTGCTCTATATTTCGCACCGGCTGGACGAGGTCGAGGCGCTGGCCGATCGCATCACAGTGCTGCGCGATGGCAAGATGATCGGCACCTATCCGGCAGCCGATCTCAGCCAGCGCGACATGGCAAACCTCATGGTGGGCCGGGATCTGGCCATGCTCTATCCGCCCAAGCGCGGGGCGTCCAAATTGCCGCCGCTGCTCGAAGTCGAGCACGCCGAAGTGCCGGGCTTCGTGCATGATATCTCGTTTGCTGCCAGGCCGGGCGAAGTGCTCGGCTTTGGTGGCATGATCGGGGCGGGACGGACCGAGCTGTTCGAGGGCCTGCTCGGCCTGCGTCCGGCAAAATTTGGCGCAATTCGCGTCGGTGGTAAACCGATCCGCATTCGCTCCGTCGCCGACGGCATCGACGCCGGCATTGGCTATCTGACCGAAGATCGCAAGGGTAAGGGCCTGTTGCTGCGCGAAAAGCTCGCGCCCAATCTGGTGCTGACAGCGCTGTCGCGGCTGTATCGCAAGCCCTATCTCGAACAGCACCTCGAAACCGAAGCGTTGAACGGCGCCATTGCCGAATACGATATTCGCGTCCGCAATCCGCAGCTGCTGGCCGGCCAGCTCTCGGGCGGCAACCAGCAAAAGCTGTTACTCGCCAAGATCATGTTGCTCAACCCCTCGGTGGTCATCATCGACGAGCCGACGCGCGGCATCGATATCGGCAACAAGAGCCAGATCTACAGTTTCATCGACCAGTTGGTGCGGGCCGGCAAGGCCTGCATCGTGATCTCCTCGGAGCTGCAGGAACTGGTCGGCCTGTGCGACCGGATCATCGTCATGCGCGCAGGCATGCTAGCCGCAGAATTCGAGGGCGACGCCATCAGCGAACACGCGGTGGTACTGGCCGCAACAAGTGGCGGATCAACCGCCACTGCACCCGGAGGAGTTTAGATTGGCCGATATCGTGGCAACGCCCCCTCGACAGCGCAGCCTGCTCGGGCGCATCAACTGGATCGACCTTGGCCCGTTCATCGCGCTGGCGGTGCTCGTGGTGGTCGGGTTTCTGGTCAATCCAGATTTCCTGTCTCCGACCAATCTGACCAATGTCATCACCCGCTCGGCCTTCATCGCCATCATCGCAGTAGGTGCTACTTTCGTCATTTCCTCCGGCGGGCTCGACCTCTCGGTCGGCTCCATGGCTGCCTTCGTCACCGGCGTCATGATCATGTTCATGAACGCCTTGGTCCCCAGCCTCGGAAGCAACGCCATCATTGCCGGCATGGGCATGGTGATCTGCGTCGGCGCGCTGTGCGGGCTGTTCAACGGCCTCATTGTCACCATCGGCAAGATCGAGCCGTTCATCGTCACGCTCGGCACCATGGGGATATTCCGGGCACTGATCACCTTCATGTCCGATGGCGGCACCATCCCGATCGATCGCAGCCTGCGCGAACCCTTTCGGCCGGTCTATTTCGGCACGGTCATGGGCATTCCCATCCCGATCCTGGTCTCGCTGGCGGTGGCGCTGGTAGGTGCGTTCCTGCTCTATAAAACCAAGTTTGGCCGCCGCTGCGCTGCCGTCGGCGCCAATGAGGAGGTTGCGCGCTTCTCGGGCATTTCCATCCCCAAGATCCGCACTACCGCCTTTGTCATCCAGGGCATTTGCGTGGCTATCGCCGCCATCTGTTACGTGCCGCGTCTTGGCGCCGCCACGCCGACGACGGGCCTGCTGTGGGAGTTGCAGGTCATCACCGCCGTCGTCATCGGCGGCACGGCACTACGCGGTGGCAAGGGCCGCATCTGGGGCACCATCGCGGGCGCCGTCATCCTCGAGATGATCGCCAATCTGATGGTGCTGTCCGATTTCATATCCGAATACCTCGTCGCCGCGGTGCAAGGCGTCATCATCATCATTGCGATGCTTGTCCAGAGGTTTTCGAAGTCGCAGCCGTAATGGATCGCACGGCCTGCATCTGCAAAAAGGTCCACCAAGGGAGGAAACTATGTCTCGATTTAAAATGCTCGCCGCGATTAGTGTCGCTGCCGCGCTTGTCGCGGTCCCCGCACTTGCCCAGGAAAAGAAGCTCATTGCCGTCTCGATCCCGGCTGCTGATCACGGCTGGACTGCCGGGGTGGTTTATCACGCCCAGGCTGCCGCCGCCGAGATCCAGGCCGCGTTCCCCAATATCGAGGTAGTCGTCAAAACCTCCCCGTCCGCATCGGCCCAGGTCAGTGCGCTCGAAGATTTGGCCGCCACTCGGCAGCCGGACGCACTGGTCATCCTGCCCTATTCGTCCGAGGAACTGACGGGGCCGGTTCAGACCATCAAGGACGCCGGCACGTTCATCACGGTGGTGGACCGGGGCCTGACCGATCCTGAAATCCAGGACCTCTACGTGGCAGGCGATAACATCGCCGTGGGCTCGACCACGGCCCAGTTCCTGATCGACAACATGGATGGCAAGGGCGACGTCGTCGTCCTGCGCGGCATTCCCACCGTGATTGACGACGAGCGCATCCAGGGCTTCCAGGATACGATTGCGACGTCCGACATCAAGGTGCTCGATATCCAGTACGCCAACTGGAACAGCGACGAGGCCTTTAGTCTGATGCAGGATTACTTGGCCAAGTACCCGCACATCGATGCCGTCTGGGCCAATGACGACGACATGCTGCTCGGCGTGCTCGAAGCCATCAAGCAATCCGGCCGCACCGAAATCAAATATGCCCTGGGCGGTAACGGCATGAAGGAAATCATCGAAAAGGTCATCGCCGGCGATGCAATGACCCCAATCGAAACGCCCTATCCACCATCCATGATCAAGACGGCGATCTACATGACGGCCGCCCAGTTCAATGGCCAGGCCCCGATCCGCGGCACCGTCAAGCTCGACGCGCCTCTGATCACCCAGGAAAACGCCGACGAATACTACTTCCCCGATAGCCCATTCTGATTGTACCGGGGCCAGTTGCGGCTGGCCCCGTTTTACCAACACTGGAGAGAAAAATGCCCGGCAAGAAAATTCTCATGCTGTGCGGTGAGTTCACCGAAGAATACGAGATCTTTGTCTATCAGCAGGCCATGGAAGCCGTCGGCCATACCGTGCACGTCGTGTGCCCCGACAAGAACGCCGGCGACGTGATCGCCACCTCACTGCACGATTTTGAGGGTCACCAGACCTATACCGAAAAGCCTGGCCACAACGCCCTGATCAACAAGACTTTTTCGGAAGTCCGGCTGGACGAGTACCATGCGGTTTATGCCGCAGGCGGTCGCGGGCCTGAATACATCCGCACCGACAAGCGCGTGCAAGCCATGGTCCGCCATTTCCACGAGACCAAAAAGCCGATCTTCACCATCTGTCACGGCGTGCAGATCCTGATTGCCGTCGATGGCGTCATCCGCGGCAAGAAGGTTGCGGCGCTGGGGGCCTGCGAACCCGAAGTGACGCTTGCCGGGGGCACCTACATCGATCTGTCACCGACCGAAGCCTATGTCGATGGCACCATGGTATCGGCCAAAGGCTGGACGGCGCTGGCTGCGTTTATCCGAGAGTGCCTGAAGGTGCTGGGCACCGAGATCCGGCACAGCGACGACGTTATCGAACAGGCCGCCTGAACCAACAAGCCGGTCGCTATTGGCGACCGGCTCCGACCATCGGTCACCGACCTCTCTGAACAAATCTCAGTCAGGGACACGGGATTTGACAGCTTTTTCAGACTAGACGGCCGCCCAACCGCCGGTGCGTTCGCTGGCAAAGATGGCGTCGAGCACCTTCATCGACGCGATGGCGTCTTCGATGCTCCAGGGCAGTGGTTTTTCGCCCAGCACAGCGAGCGCAAAAGCCTCGGCTTGCTCGGTGTATTGATCGCAGGCGGGCAGGATTTCACGTCGTGCGAGCGAGCCGTCGAACGGCGCTCCGGTGTCGATGGTGATGGCGGTGCGCTCATTGGCGGGGGCGTTGAACGGGATGGCGATCGCCAGTTTTGCCTTGGTGCCGAGGACGGTCAAGCTTTGCTCGCCGACGCTTTGCGTCGAGCAGACAAAACTGAGCTGCCGGCCATCCCCGAAATCGGCCACCACTGTCGCCAGCCGATCAGTGCCGAATGCCGGATCGCGATCAACGAGGGCGAGGACCCGTTTGGGTTCGCTCTCGAACAGAAACCGGCCTGCGGTCACGGGATAGCAGCCGATATCAAGAATGCCGCCGCCGCCGATGTCGGCCTGGTTACGCACATTGCCGGCGTCGTCGTTGAAATAGGTGAACAGCGCATTGATGGCCCGGATGTCGCCGAGTTCACCCGAGCGGACGATCTCGCGAGCGCGCAGCCATTGCGGGTGAAACCGGATCATGAAGGCCTCCATGACGAGCGGACCCGGCGCGCAATCGCGCAGGCCTTCGGCCTCGGCCGCAGTGCGGGCGATCGGCTTTTCGCACAGCACATGCTTGCCGGCCTTGGTGGCCGCCACGGTCATCGGCACATGCAGATGATTGGGCAGCGGATTATAGATGGCGTCGATTTCCGGATCGGCCAGCAGTTCCTCGTAGGAGCCATAGGCCTTGGCAATGCCGAGTTTGCTGGCAGCGGCCTGCGCCTTGGACAGATCGCGCGACGCAATCGCCACGACTTCGGAGTGGGCGGACTGCTGGATCGCCGGAATGACCTTTTCCATGCCGATATTGGCGGTCGATAAAATTCCCCAACGTACTGTTTTCATTGAGCTTATCCTGTGGATTGTGACTGGGGAGCGATGCCTAGACTGGCATGGCGCGGCTGATGGCGGCGGCGGCGTCGATGGTCGCGATGCGAATGACTTCCATGCGGGCCGGTTCGGTGCCGGACAAGAACGGGATGCTGAGGGCCGCCACGACCTTGCCGGACTGCGTATAAATGGGCGCAGCAAACGCGTGGATGCTGGGAGCATTCTCGCCTTTGTCCTGCGCCCAGCCCAGGCGGCGGATGCGGATCAGTTCGCTGCGCAGGCGTTTGGGATCGGTGATGGTCTTGCTGGTGAAACCCACCAGCGGTTTGGCGAGCCAGAGGTCCTGCTCTGCGGGATCGAGATAGGCCAGCAGGAGTTTGCTCGCGGCGCCGGCATGGATCGGCATGCGCTGGCCGGGGGCGACCGTCAGTGCATATTCGCGGCGCCCCTGGGCCGCGGCCAGAACCAGTATGCCCTCGCTGTCGAGGACGCTGAGCTTGACGCCGTCCCCCAATTCGGAAGCGACACGGTCGAGTACGGGCTGGCAGATGGCGGCGATGTCGATGTCGCTGGAGCGGGCGACCACGTGCGAGGCAAGGCTGAGCAGACGGGGGCCCAAATGATACGCACCGGCATCGTCACGGCGCACCATGTCGTGGAGCTGCAGCGTGTTTAGGATGCGATAGACACTGGTGCGGGGCAGGTCGAGCACGACGATGAGATCGCTGATGGTCATGCCGGCCTGGCGCTGCTCGACGGCGCCGAGCAGGTCCATCATGCGGTCGATCACCGGGATGGTATGTTTGCTGGTCGCTCCGTCCGCCAGGTCGCTCATGGGTGTCTCTCACGGTTGACAAATGCCCTATCCGGACTACCATAAGAAAATGAACTGTCAAAGTTCATATTTGGATTGTTCTAGGGATAATCCAAGCGGTGCAACGACGCCGCCCAGGGAGGAAGCCCAGTGAACCAGATGTTTGCCCGCCTGCATATGCCGGCGCCCGATATTCACTTGTCAGCCAAAGATCGCCAGCCATGCTAACCGTTTCATCGATTGCCCACGTCGCCATTCGGGTCAAAGACATTGCGTCCATCCTGGACTTCTATTGTAACAAGCTGGGCTTTGCCGAGATGCTGCGGCTCGATCGCGACGGCCGGCTCTGGCTGGTCTATCTGCGCATCACCGACGATCAGTATCTTGAGGTTTTCCCGGACGGCGAAGGCACCCGTGCCGCCGAGCGCGAAGCTGTGGGCTACAACCATATGTGCCTGGCGGTGCCCGATATCGATCAGACCGTTGCCGAACTCGAGGCTGCCGGCATTGCGCTGATCCGGCCCAAGGCGCTGGGCGCCGACGGCAACTGGCAGTGCTGGATCGAGGACCCCGAGGGGCACCGGATCGAGTTAATGCAAATGGCCGAAAATTCCATGCAGGCGCAGGCCGTCGCCCGCATCATGGGGCGCTAAACCATGGCCCGGATCGCTTATCTCACCGCTATCGACTTCGGCGCTGGCGAACTGGCAGGGCTGCCGGCGGCCCTCAAGGAGCTCGGCATCGCCCGCCCGCTATTGGTGTCTGATGCGGGCCTTGCCAAAACCGGCGTCGTCGCGACAGTGCAGGCGCTGCTGCCCGCCGATAGCGCCATCTATCTCGGCACGCCGCCCAATCCAACGGAGACCGCCGTGGCGGAAGCCTTGGCGATGTATGGTGCGCAAGGCTGCGACGGCATCGTGGCGCTAGGCGGCGGCTCGCCGATCGACCTCGCCAAGGGCGTCGCGCTGCTGGCGACCCATGACGGGCCGCTCGAGCAGTTCGCGGCGATCTATGGCGGCCTTGACCGCATCGGTCCGGTCGCGCCAATGATCGCCATTCCGACCACCGCCGGCACGGGCGCCGAAGTCGGGCGGGCGGCGTTGCTGACCCTGACCGATGGGCGCAAGCTTGGGATCATCAGCCCGCATCTGATCCCGCGCCGCGCCATCTGCGATCCCGAACTGACGCTGAACCTGCCGGCTGGCCTCACGGCGGCAACCGGGCTCGACGGGTTGTCGCACTGTATCGAAACCTTCTGTTCGCCGCGCATCAACCCGACGGCTGACGCGATCGCGCTCGACGGGGCAGGGCGGCTGTGGCGCAATCTGCCGACCGCCTTCGCCGATGGGCAGGATCTTGGGGCGCGCACCGAGGTCATGCTGGGTGCGTTGCATGGTGGACTGTCGTTCCAGAAGGGCCTTGGCGCGGTGCATTCCCTCAGCCACGCGCTGGGCGGTTTGCAGGACCTCAAGCTGCATCACGGCACGCTCAATGCCATTCTAATGCCGCTGGTCATTCGCTTCAACGCCAGCGTTCTCGGCAACAAGTTGCTTCGGCTCAAAGCCGCCATGGGTCTGTCGCCCGACGCCGATCTGGCCGATGCGCTCGAAGCGCTCAACGCCAGTTTTGCCTTGCCCGCCGGGCTCGCGGCCATGGGGGTGACGCGTCAGCATTTCCCCTGGGTCATCGAGCGTGCCCTGGCCGATCACAGCCATCCCACCAATCCGCGCGCTGCCACGGCGCAGGATTATCGATCCATCCTCGAGGCCGCCATGGCCGACACTACTCCGGCAGCAGTTTCATGAAGATCACCGCCTTAAAGACCTTCGTCGCCAACGTCTCCCGTACCAATTTTGTCTTCGTCAAACTCTATACCGATGACGGTATCGACGGCGTCGGCGAAGCCACGCTGGAATGGAAGACCAATACCATCGTCGCTGCGCTCGAAGAGCTTGAGCGCGTCCTGATCGGCAAGAATCCGTTTGCCGTCGATGCCATCATCGAGCAGTTGCATCGCGACAGCTATTGGCGCACCGGCGCGGTGTTCCGCACGGCGCTGGGCGGTATCGAGGCGGCGTTGCTCGATATCAAGGGCAAGGCGCTCGGTGTGCCGGTGTTCGAACTGCTCGGCGGCCAGTATCGCGACCGCGTGGCGTGCTACGCCAATCACTGGTTTTTTGGCGCGACAACGCCCGAGCAATATGCCGACAACGCCCGCAAGGCGGTGGCCATGGGCTATCGCGCCCTTAAATGGGATCCGTTCGACGTCGCCGATCTCGAGATGGATCGCAAACAGCGCCGGCAGACCATCGAGATCGTCGAGGCAGTGCGCGATGCCGTCGGTCCCGATGTCGATCTGATGCTGGATGTGCATGGGCGGCTCAACGTGCCCACCGCGATTGCCATGTGCAAGGCGCTGGCGCCCTACGATCTGACCTGGATCGAAGAGCCGACGCCGCCTGAAAGCATCGACGCGCTCGCCGATGTGCGGGCCCACAGCCCGGTGCCGATTGCAGCGGGTGAGCGGTTCTACGAACCGGCGCGGTTCCTTGAAGCCTTGGCCAAAAAGGCCGTGGATGTGCTGCAGCCCGACGTGTCGCATGCGGGCGGCATGGGTGAAACCAAGCGCATTGCGCACATGGCGCACACCCATCTCATTCCGGTGGCACCGCACAATCCGGTGGGTCCGGTGATGAATGCCATGACACTGCACATGTCGGTGGCCATTCCGAATTTTTCGGTGTTCGAGACGGTCTCGGTCGACGTGCCGTGGCGCAAGGAGCTGGTGCGGGAAACGCTGCAGTTCGAGGACGGTTTCCTGTTGGCGCCGACCGCGCCGGGCCTCGGTGTCGAACTCAACGAAGAGGCCTGCCTGCGCTTTCCCTATGAGGCGACCAATGTGCCGCTGTTCGACGGGTCGATGAACACCAGCGGCGTCGCAGTTGGAAAGCAGACCTTCGGGGCCGGGCAGGCGGACTAATACAAACCAGATCCAAGCCAGGCGGCTGTCGATCGGGGCGGGCTTTTGCCTAACCCGGTTGACAGCGCGGCTTTCTTGGCTCAAAGTCAGAATAGAACTGACCAAGTTCAAATATGAACTGGACCGGAAAAAAAGAGTCCACCGTCGGTTTGAGGAGCTTTGGAAAGTGTATCGAGCTGTCCGGCTGAATGCGTTCAGTCCGGACCGCGCCGCATTTTCGACCAAGCCAAGTGCGTGCCGCTGCTCGAAGCGCGGCCAGAGGTTCCGAGCCGGAAGGCACGGGTTTTGAAGCGCGACTGAAGTCGCGAGGAGGAAAGTGAATGAGATCATTGAAAAAAATGGCCGTCCTGGCGACTACAGTTTCAGCGCTTGCGCTGACGACTGGCCTGTCGCTGGCCGGCGAAGTAGTGTGGTGGACGCCGAACTTCAACGAAGCCAGGGCCCGCGAACTGGTGACCAAGTTCGAAGCCGCGCATCCCGATATCACCGTCAATCTTCAGGTCACCACGACTGACGGGCTGCCGCAGCGCGTGCTGACCGCCCTGCAGTCCGGGGCGGCGCCTGACGTGATCGACGTGCAGCATGCCTGGGTCAACGGCTATGCCCAGAACAATCTGGTCATTCCGCTCGACGATGTGTTGACCGACCGCGAGGACTATGTCCCGGCAGCGCTCGACTATGTGACGTTCGACAATAAGCTATGGGGTATCCCATACCGCATCGAGTCCCTGGCCGTCATCTACAACAAGACCCACTTCAAGGAAGCCGGTCTCGATCCGGAAAATCCGCCCCAGACCTGGGACGAACTGGTTGCGGCCGCAACGGCCCTCACCAAGGATGGCCGCTCGGGCTTTGCGATTACCGGCGGTGGCGAAGTCGGCAACACGATTTTCCGCTCCATGCCCTTCATGTGGATGAATGGCGGCGGGATCTTGTCCGACGACGGCACCCAGGTGCTCGTCAACAGCCCCGAGACCGTTGCTGCGGTGCAGTTCTATACCGATTTCTACACCAAGGGCCTGTCCCCGAGCTCGACACTCGAAAACGATGGCACGGCCAACCGTCGCCTGTTCATCGCCGAAACCATTTCTATGTACCAGGCCGGCCAGTTCGACGTGAACTCGATCAAGACCGAAAATCCAAATATCGACCTCGGCGTGATGGTCATGCCGCATCCCGAAGGCAAGGATACCGCAGCGGTCCTCGGTGGCTGGAGCTTTGTGGTGCCAACGGACGCCAAGAACCCCGATGAAGCCAAAGTGTTGATCGGTTTTCTGTCCGAAGCCGAAAACCAGGGCTTTTTGACCGATACCTTCCCGGCGCGCCTCAGCGCCATGGAGATGCCGCGCTTCGATGACCCGATCCTGCAGGTCTACAAGGCCATGCTGCCATTCGGCCGCCCGGTGCCCGCCAACCCGAACTGGGTGCAGATCACGCAGGCCTATTTCGATGGCATCCAGCGCATCCTGCTGGGCGACGAAGACGTGCAGACTGCCATGGATGGCGCTGCCGAAGAAATTGAAGCCCTGCTGTAGGCCTCTCCTCCCGGCGCTCCGTCCGCTTCTGCGGCCGGAGCGTTTTTTCTCCAAGACCGGTAACACGATGCATAGACAATCCACTGGCTATTTGTTTGTCCTGCCGGCCCTGTTGGTGCTGGGCCTACTGATCGCTTATCCGGTCGCCTATACGGGCCTGTTGAGCGTCACCGACAATCAAGGCAATCTGGTCGGCCTCGACAATTTCCGGAAAGTCCTCGGCGCCAGGGCAACCCCGACGGCCTTCCTCAATACCTTGTGGTGGGTGTTCGGCTCGATCGTGTTTCAGGTGATCCTGGGCGTGCTTGCCGCCATCCTGCTCAATCAGAAATTTCGCGGTCGTGCCTTGGTGCGCTCGGTCACGCTGATCCCCTGGGTCGTGCCGGGGATCGTCGCCGCCACCACCTGGGCCTGGATGCTGCATACCGAATTCGGCATCATCAACTTCATGATGACCTCGACCGGTGTGCTCGACGAGCCGGTCGGCTGGCTGACCAATGGCAGCACGGTGTTGCCTGTGATGATCGCCATCAACGTGTGGAAGATGTTCCCCTTCGTCGCCATCATGGTGCTGGCCGGTCTGCAGTCGATCCCCGAAGACCTCTATGAAGCCGCGCGCATCGATGGCGCCAGCTTCTGGGAAGAGGTCTGGTACGTCATGTTGCCCCAGGTAAAGCCCGTGATCATCGCGGTGACACTGCTGCTGGTAATTTGGGCGCTCAATCACATCACCATCATCTATGCCATCACCCGTGGCGGCCCGGCCAACCGCACGCTGATTACCCCGATCCAGATTTTCCGGACGGC
>Ga0247806_10000088_pt1 | contig 56140 bp, 44 predicted proteins | sample UWRJL059202B1_FD_179935 | JGI IMG/M metagenome (GOLD analysis project Ga0247806, IMG submission 179935) | Plant litter microbial communities from Arlington Agricultural Research Station in Wisconsin, United States - UWRJ-L059-202B-1 | ecosystem: Environmental > Terrestrial > Plant litter >... | reverse complement strand
ACAAGGCAATACTACTCCTTGCGGATGGCACTATTTTTTACGGAAAATCTATAGGGATAGAAGGTACCGTTTTTGGTGAAGTTTGCTTTAATACCGGCATGACGGGCTACCAGGAAATTTTTACAGATCCTTCTTACTTTGGCCAAATAATGGTGGCATCTAATGCACACATTGGCAACTATGGTACTAATAATGAAGAGGTAGAGGCAGATAGCATAATGATATCCGGCCTTGTGTGTAAAAACTTTAGCTTTAATCACTCAAGGGTAAATTCTACTGAGAGTTTAAGAACCTATTTTGAGGAACAAAATCTTGTAGCTATATCTGATGTAGATACAAGGGCATTAGTAAGCTACATTCGCGATAATGGTGCTATGAATGCTGCTATATGTACTGAAGATTGCGATATCGAAGAACTGAAAGCAAAGCTTGCTGCGGTGCCGGATATGAAAGGGTTAGAGCTTTCGTCTAAGGTATCTACTAAGGAGCCTTATTACATAGGTAATCCTGATGCTAAATATAAAATATCTGCATTAGACCTTGGAATTAAGAAGAATATTTTAAGAAACCTTGCTAAGAGAGATTGCTATATCAAAGTATTCCCTTATGATGCGGGTTATGAAACTCTTAAAGAGTTTAATCCAGACGGCTATTTCCTTTCTAATGGTCCCGGCGACCCAGATCCACTTTTTGCGGCCCAGGAAACTGCCCGTAATATATTAGCCGAAAACGAACCTGTTTTTGGTATTTGCCTTGGCCACCAGGTTTTGGCCCTTGCAAATGGCATACCTACCTATAAAATGTTTAACGGGCACCGCGGTATTAACCACCCGGTTAAAAACCTGCTTACGGGCGAGGGAGAAATTACCTCTCAAAACCATGGTTTTGCGGTAGAGCGCGAAGCTCTTGAAAATCATCCTGATTTTGAAATTACCCACGAGCATGTTAATGATGGTACTGTTGCCGGTATGCGCATGAAAAGCAAAAATTGTTTTTCTGTACAATACCACCCTGAGGCAAGCCCTGGCCCACACGACGCTACGTACCTTTTTGACCAGTTTATTGCAAACATTGAAAAAGGAAAACATAACAATTAAAAGAAGATATTAAAAACAACCAAAAAGCAATTTATGAGTATTATTATTAAAGTACACGCAAGGCAAATACTGGATTCACGCGGAAATCCTACTGTAGAAGTTGATGTCATCACTGAAAACGGAATCCTTGGAAGGGCAGCTGTACCTTCTGGAGCATCTACGGGTGAGCATGAGGCAGTAGAGCTTCGTGATGGTGGTAAAGCTTATATGGGTAAAGGTGTTCTTAAAGCTGTAGAAAACGTAAACATAACTCTTGCCGAAGAGATTGTGGGTATGTCAGTTTTCGAGCAAAATGCTATCGATAAAGCGATGATAGACCTTGATGGTACACCTAACAAATCTAAGCTTGGTGCTAACGCTATACTTGGTGTTTCTCTTGCTGTTGCTAAAGCGGCTGCTAACGAGCTTGGTATGCCTTTATACCGCTATGTAGGTGGTGTGTCTGGTAATACGCTTCCTGTACCAATGATGAACATCATTAACGGTGGATCGCACTCTGATGCGCCTATCGCATTCCAGGAATTTATGATCTTTCCTGTAAAAGCTACAAGCTTTACACATGCTATGCAAATAGGTACAGAGGTTTTTCATAACCTTAAAAAAGTACTTCATGACCGTGGCCTAAGTACGGCTGTTGGAGACGAAGGTGGTTTTGCACCTAACCTTGCCGGTGGTACTGAGGATGCTCTTGATACTATAAAGCTTGCTGTAGAGAAAGCTGGTTACACTTTTGGAGATGATGTTAAAATCGCTCTTGACTGTGCTGCTTCGGAATTTTTTGTAGATGGTAAATATGACTACACTAAATTTGAAGGTGAAACTGGTAAAATACGTACATCTAGAGAACAGGCTGAGTATCTTGCTGAACTTGCTACAAAATATCCTATTATCTCTATTGAAGATGGTATGCAGGAAAATGACTGGGATGGCTGGAAGTATCTTACTGAACTTATTGGCGATAAAACACAGTTAGTAGGTGATGATTTATTTGTTACTAACGTAGAGCGCCTTGCTAAGGGTATTGATTTAGGTATTGCTAACTCTATCCTTATTAAAGTTAACCAGATAGGTACTCTTACAGAAACTATTGCTGCTGTAAACATGGCACACAATGCCGGTTACACATCTGTAATGTCTCACCGTTCTGGCGAAACTGAAGATAATACAATTGCAGATCTTGCTGTAGCACTTAACTGTGGCCAGATTAAAACAGGTTCTGCTTCTCGTAGCGACCGTATGGCAAAATATAACCAACTACTTCGTATTGAAGAAGAACTTGGTGATGTTGCTTATTTCCCTGGAGAAAAAGCATTTAAAATTAAAAAATAATCCTGTCTACAGGTTTTATTGTGAGGCTGTCCTGCAAGGGCAGCCTTTTTTGTTTATTTAATTTTTTATGCTGCGAATTCTAATCCAAATGCTTCAAATTCTCATCGGCTTGCAATTTGTCCGCTGTAAATGATACATTTGCTTTAGATTATACAATGTATGAAGTTTATAAAATTACTACCCCTACTAATGTTTTTACTATTTTTAAAAACATCGGCACAAAATAAAGTACTCGACAGCCTTCAGCATAAACTTTCTGTAGCCAAAACAGCTATAGAAAAAACGCACCTGCTTAATTCTATTGCTAATGAGTATGTAGAGAATGATCCTGAATTAATGATTCAGTATGCTAAAAAAGCTATGGCAATCGCGCAAAAAAATAATCTTGAAAGTCATGAGGCAGACTCCTGGTTTAATATAGGTAATGCTAATATAATGCTTAGCCGTTACACTCAGGCATTAAAAAGCTTTACAAATTCTCAGGTTATTTATGAAGACCTTATTAATAATACCACCCAAAAACCCGATATAGAAATTATAAACGGCCTGGCCCGTGCTTATGGCAGTATTGGTGTTGTGTGTTCTGAACAAAATAATTATGCAAAATCGTTAGAGTATTATTTTAAGGCTCTTAAGCTTTATAAAGAAACCAAGCAGGAAAATATTGTAGCTATTATATATAACAATATTGGCATTGTTTACGAATCGCAAAAAGAGTTTGGTAAAGCATTGGAGTATTTCAATAAAGCTTTGTGGATACAAAAGAAAAATGATGACGATTCTGAAGCAATTACCATTACTAACATAGGTAAAATATACCTTGCTAAAAATGAAGATGATAAAGCTTTACAGTCTTATAACCAAGCTGAAGCTAAATTTAAAGAGCACCAAAACAGGCGTGGCTTAGCGGAGCTTTACAATAACTTTGGGAACTATTATAAAAAGAAAGACAATTTTGCAAATGCTGCAAAATACTATCTCGAAGCTTTAACTATTTTTGACGAAACTGGAGAGAAATATGGCGCTTCGGCTTCGTTAGGGTATCTAGGTACAATAAGCGCGCTGCAACATAAAAATGCCGAGGCGATCAAATATCTTGAAAGATCGTCTGCACTGGCCGAAGAGATTGGTACGCCGGAGCAGGTTAAATTATCTGAAAAAGAGTTAAGCGACCTTTATGAAAAAACGGGTAACGCTGAATTAGCATTACTGCATTACAAAAAATATAGCAATGCTAAAGACAATATAAATAACAGTGAGAGTATTAAGAACATGGTTCGCGAAGAAATGAACTATGAGTTTGAACGTAAGGAAGCTCTACAAAAAGTAGAGAACGAAAAACGTCAGGTACTTTTTAATGAGCAAGCTAAAAGGCACCAACAACAAATGTTGTTTGTAGGCATATCTGCATTGTTGTTGTTTAGTATTGCTTTTTTAATTTATAACAGGCTTCAGCTAAAAAAAAGGCTAACCCTGCAGCGCGACCTTGCAGAATATGAGCAAAAGGCATTGCATTTGCAAATGAACCCTCACTTTGTATTTAATTGCCTGGGTTCTATATCAAGTTTTATAGTGCAAAACGGTAAAGATTCGGCTATAAAATACCTGTCTAAATTTTCTAAGCTTATGAGGCTTACGCTCGAGTATTCTAAAGAATCGTTGATACCTATAGACAGGGAGATAGAAGGGCTTCAAAATTACCTGGAACTGGAGCAGTTAAGGTTTAATAATATGTTTCAGTTTAGTATTACTAAAAATTCTGATATTGAAGATGATATGGCTATACCACCTTTGCTTTTGCAACCCTTTGTAGAAAATGCCATTATACACGGTATAGTGCCTAAAAAAGAACATGGCAATATATATGTTGATTTTGCAGTTTCGGGAGATAAGCTTATTTGCACGGTAACAGATGATGGTATAGGTATAAACAGGTCGCAAAAACTTAAAGAAAAATCGGTAACGGTACATAAATCGCTTGCGCTGGAAATTACTAAGAAACGGCTGGAAGTTATACAGGCGTTTACCTCTAAAACATCTCGGGTAGAAATAAATGAACTTACTGATGCACAGGGGATGCCGAACGGAACTAAGATTATATTAAATTTACCAATACAATACGCATCTAACTAATATGATAACAGCATTACTTATAGACGACGACACTAACCTGAGAAAAGGTATGAAGGGACTGCTGGAAATGTATGCCCCTGATATTAAAATATTAGGTGAGGCAGATAGTGTAAAGGCAGGTATAACGGCTGTAGAAACGTATATGCCGGATGTGGTTTTTCTTGATATACAACTGGGCGACGGTACCGGCTTTGATATACTGGAGCAGCTGGCGCAAAAACACGGTAAGCTAACGTGCCATGTGGTGTTTATAACGGCGCATGAAGAGTATGCTTTAAAAGCATTTAGGTTTAGTGCGCTCGATTATCTTTTAAAGCCTGTTGATCCCGAAGAGCTGCGTAAGGTAACAGAGAAGATTAAAAAAGTACTGTCTAACAACGATAGCTACGCACATATAGACCTTTTGCTGGAGAATATCAGGAAAAAGGTAGATACCTTTAAGCGTATAGCACTTTCAACGTCAGATGGCATTCATTTGTTTGATGTGAGCGATATTATCAGGCTCGAGTCTCAGGATAATTACACTAAGTTTTATATTAAAAATAATAAGCCGGTGCTTATTGCAAAAACCCTTAAGGAGTATGAAGACCTTTTATCGAGCCAGGGGTTTGAGCGTATCCATCAGTCACACCTTATAAATTTGGCTTATTTAAAGTCGTATATTAAAAAAGATGGCGGCTATGCGGTAATGGCAGATAACAGCAACCTGCCCATATCGCAGCGTAAAAAAGAACGGCTGCAGGAGTTGCTTAAGTCGTTATAAAAATCGAATTCTAAGTGAAACCTGCTAAATTCTAAACGAACTGATAAAGCAGCGATTATAAAATATATATTTACCTACCAATAAATTCCCCACGATTATGAAAACTACATTACTTTACCTGCTGCTTTTTTTATCAGGAATGGTAAGTGCACAAAACATAGATTTTGCCGATGGCAATTTTAAATACAGATTGTTGCTTGCAGGTACGTTAAATAATTATATTGCACGTGATCAGTCAGGGCAGGCAATAGTAATAGATACTAATAATGATGGAGAAATTCAGGTAAGCGAAGCATTAACGGTGTATCAGCTAAATATCAATTATGCTGCTTACATGACAAATCTAAATCCTTTAATAGAGCGTATAACGGATTTAGGAGGTATAGAATATTTTACTAATCTTAATAAATTAACCTGTAGGGATAATAGTCTTACATTCTTAAATATATCGGCACTGGTTAATTTGCAATATTTTGAAACTGGCCTTAATTCATTAGATACTTTAAATCTTGATGGTTTAAATAACCTTAGCCACATACAAGTATCAGATACAAATCTTACAACTTTAGATTTTAGTAGTTTACCATTGCTTGACCAGGTTACGATCTCTAATAATAGTGCATTAACATATCTTAGTCTTAAAAATGGATTTATAAGTGTTGCTAATCCTGAATTTTTTGCTCTGCGAAACAATCCATCGCTGCTTTATGTATGCGCCGATGAGGCTGAAATTGATGTTGTAACCAATAGTTTATTAGGTCAGCCAAATATAGCAGTGAGTTCGTACTGCTCATTTACACCGGGTGGATATTACAACACCATTACAGGCACACTTAGGTTCGACGGTAATAATAACGGCTGCGACGCTACTGATGCTACACAAAGTTTTATAAAAGTAAAAATAGATGATGGTACCAATGAAGGTTATACATTTACAAATGCTGCGGGTGATTATACCTTTTACACGCAGGATGGTACGTTTACTGTAACACCTGAGTTTGAAGACAACCAGTTTTTTACAGCATCGCCTTCATCTGCACAGGTTGTTTTTCCAGTTGTTGATAACTCTGTATCAACAGAGAATTTTTGTGTTAGTGCAAATGGCATGAACCCCGATGTAGAGGTTGTAATGGTGCCGTTAACAAATGCCCGCCCGGGGTTTGATGCTACTTATAAAATTGTTTATAAGAACAAGGGTAATCAGGTTTTATCCGGCAGGGTAAGCTGCGGCTGGGATACTACTATTTTATATCCGGTTGTACTCGATCCTTTTCCGGACGGAATGGAACCCAACACGTACTCATGGAACTATGCCGATTTGCAGCCTTTTGAAAACAGGGAAATACTCATGACCCTTAATGTAAATACCCCAACCGAGGTGCCTGCTGTAAATGATGGCGATGTATTACCCTTTACAGCATCTGTAAACAGTGGATATGCCGATGAAACACCCGATGATAATTATTATGAGTTTAACCAGACGGTAGTGAATTCTCCAGACCCGAATAATATAGTGTGTGTTGAGGGCGATACTGAAAGCCCTGATGCCATAGGTGATTACCTGCATTATGTAGTTAATTTTGAAAATACAGGTACCGCCCCTGCAGAATTTGTAGTAATAACCCATGATATAGATCCAGCTGAATATGATATTGATACGGTAGAAATTTTAAATGCATCGCATGATGTAAGGGCAAGGATAAGTGGCAGCAGGATAGAGTTTGCTTTTGCCGGTATACAACTTGGTGTTGCTGCCCACGGTAACATACTTTTTAAATTAAAAAGCCGTGCTTCGCTACAGCAGGGAGATACAGTTGTAAACAGGGCCAATATTTTCTTTGACTATAATAGCCCACTTGCAACAAACGATGCACATACTGTATTTGCACTATTAAGTGCAGGTAACTTTGCTAAAGATGCATCTGTACAAATATATCCTAACCCTGTTAAAAATACTGTTACAGTTAAAGCAGATGGCAACATACAATCAGTACAGCTTTACGATATACAAGGCAGGCTGCTGCAAACAACTGTTGTGAACGACACCTTACAATTGCTTGATATATCCTCAAGAACAAGCGGTTTGTACTTCATTAAGGTTACGACCGATAAGGGAGTAAATGTAGAAAAAGTTATAAAGGAATAAGTAATTCAAAATATCCCAAAATGCAGACAGCCCCGCAATTGCGGGGCTGTCCTGTTATATAAAAATTTATCTATTATATATAACCGTTTTCATCAGGGCGGTTATCGCTTTGGGCAATGTTCCTTCCTTCTCTTACAGGGCTGCTTTTACGGTTTACCAAGCGGTTGCCGCTTTCATTCTCTACCTCGGTTGCATCAACCTTTGGTGCAGCTTTAGGAAAAGAGGCAAGCTCTGCCGGGTTTGTAATTGCCGGGTCTTCATAGGGCAGGTCGTCAAAAGATTCTTTATGTGCTGTTGCAGCATTATCGATTGTAATAATTTTTACAGGAGCTGTTTCTGCAAAAATATCGTCAGATGCCGTGGCCTCTATATGGTTCGGGATGATTTTATTGTCCTCTGTGCTGTTTGGCAGCCCGGTGTTTTGGGGAGTGCCGTTTGTTGTGTTTTCCATGATGTTTAAAATTTATGGTTTATAGTCTTATTGATTTATTGTTTATCCGCCCACAACTTCACCACCGTTTATGTGGATAATTTGGCCGGTAATGTATGAGGCATCTTCGCTGGCTAAAAAAACATACGCCGGGCCTACCTCACTGGGTTGCCCCGGGCGTTTCATCGGTACGTCCTGCCCAAATTCTGCCACCTGCTCTGCAGTAAAGGTAGAGGGTATAAGCGGTGTCCATATAGGTCCGGGTGCCACGCCATTTACCCTGATGCCTTTTTCTGCCAGCATGGCCGATGTTGATCTTGTAAAAGATACTATGGCTCCTTTGGTACTGCTGTAGTCTATTAAATGTTCGCTGCCCCTGTATGCCGTAACCGATGTTGTATTTATAATGCTATCGCCCTTTGTAATATAATTAAGTGCTTCGCGGGTTATGTAAAAGAACGGTATTATGTTTGTCTCAAAGGTTTCCCGAACCTGTTCGCCGGTAATGTCTTTAAATTCTGCCTGCGGATATTGTACCGCGGCGTTGTTAACTATTATATTAAGCCCTCCCAGCTCTTTTGCGGCATCTTTAACTGCCTGCCTGCAAAATCCTTCGTCTTTAAGATCTCCACTTATTAAAAGGCATTTACGGCCTTCTTTTTCTACAAGTGCTTTTGTGTCTTCGGCATCTTTATGTTCTTTATAGTATACTATGGCAACATCGGCACCCTCACGGGCAAAGTGTACCGCAGCACTACGGCCTATACCGCTGTCGCCACCGGTTATAAAAGCCTTTTTACCGGCCAGTTTGCCACTGCCTTTATAATTATCCCGAATAATTTCCGGATCCGGATTCATTTTATGTTCCTTGCCCGGTTGTGTTTCCTGTTCCTGTGCAGGTAATTTTTCTGGTTTTGCCATTCCAAATATTTTTAAGGTGTGTTATATTTCTTTGTCTGCTGCTTCTATATTAATGTGCGACTCTGCAATAGATGATAGCAGCAGGTCGGCAACTTTTTCTTCTTCTAATGTTAGTTCCAGTAATACAACAACATCCTCTTCGCGCAAGGCAAGTGCATACGCCCGCATAGTACCATAGCAGGCAATTTCATAATGCTTTATTTTTTGCAATACGGCAATAATCCCGGCATCACGCACAACGCCATGCTTCGTGGTAGCAATTAAAGATTCTGCTTCTTCTATAAGGCATTTTACAGCCTTATAAGATTCTGCCTGGGCCTCTATGCCTATGTTGCTGAATATATTTTCTAACCGGCTAATATGGCTGCCTGTTTCGCCTAAATGGTTTTGCAACACAGCAATAAGGTCTTTAGAGAACGATTGTAATATTACGCTGCTAAGCATATCGGTCATTATCTGTTCTGCCCAGTATAACTCTTTAAGCTGCTTCTCAAAGAGGCTCCTTAATTCGCGTGATTCACAATTGTTTTCCCTTGCTATGTGCTGTTGCATGACTTATAATTTAGGCGTACCTCTTAATTGTTGTTATTACTGATAGTGAGCTGCAATAGCCATACCTGTTTTGTATTTATAAAGTTACTACGCCCTAATGGTAAACATTTTACAATTAACGCATGATTAACAACTGCCCATACTTGCGTGTCGTCGAAACTTTTTAGCTGTTTAACGTCTATTTATACTTTTATAAATAATTTATCATGGTAAAATGTAAGTTTGCTTAACTAAAAAATTACTAAAACATTTACTGAGATGAACAAGTTATATATTTTACCTATACTGATGCTGTTTTTTGCTTCATGTTCTGTAGATGATAGTGCCGATATTGTTAATCAGCAAAATTCAACAGAGGCTACAGTGCTTAGTGTTAACGACAGTATAGAAGAAGCACGACTTGGCGCAACAGCACAGGCTGGCTCCGTGTCAGATTGTTTTAAGGGGCTTACGAGCCACATAAACCTTGATGTTTCGGCAGGATTAAACAATCCGGTAATAAATTTTATTTCAGATGCTCCTGCAGGGACCATTAATCCCAACTGGAGTTTTTTAGTTAAGGTAGAAATTCAGCAACTTTCAGATTGCGAAGATTTTAACAGCAATACAGGTTCTGTTATAACAATAAGTAACAGCACTGTATATACAAATGTTGTTGCGACACATCCGGCAGTTTCTGTTTTACCTGCCCAGTTGCCTGCATGTTATAAATGGAGAATTACACTGGAAAGAACGGGCAAATTTGCCCCAGTGTGTAAGTCATACTCTTCATGGTATGATGCTCCTCTTTTTTAATATTAGTACTTTGATTTTTTTTATAGTGGTAAAGAACCATCTGCTCTTGCGGATGGTTTTTTTTGCTTAAATCTTAAATGTGCTGTAAAATGTACTATTTATAAATAATTGCGTTTTACTTTTACAAAAAAAGTATTTATAATGAAAAACGTTTGCCTTACGTTACTCCCTTTGTTTATTGCATCATGTTCCGGTAGCGAAACCCAGCTTAAAGAGGTGGGAAGCCTTTCGTTAAAAGAAGTTTCGGGTTTAGAATATGTAAATGGCTCATTGTGGGCGCTGGAAGATAGTGGCAATAAGAATAGTATATATAAACTTAGCCCCAAAGGAAAAATAGAGCAGGAAGTAGTAATTGCAAACGTTAAGAATATCGATTGGGAAGAGCTGACATCTGATAAAGAGGGAAATCTTTACATAGGCGATTTTGGCAATAATGACAGTAACCGAAAAGACCTTGCCATTTATAAGCTTGACGCTGCAAATTTAAATAAGGCTGTATCTGCAATTAAATTTTATTACCCTGAGCAAAAGGAATTCCCGCCAAAAAAATCGAACCTTATATATGATTGTGAGGCGTTTTTTGAGCACGAAGGCAATTTTTACCTTTTTACAAAAAACCGCAGTAAAGGCTTTAATGGCGAATTCCAGGTATATAAGGTACCTAACAGGCAAGGTAATCACGCTGCGCAATTGCTTGGTACTCTTACCGCTTGCGATAACTTTAGAAAATGCGCCATTACCGGTGCCGATATTAGCCCTGATGGTAAAAAAGTTGCCCTAATATCCGGAGATAAGGTATGGTTGCTTACCGGTTTTGGTAAAGACAATCTTGCAAAAGGTTCTTTACAAATGCTGGAGCTTGGACATTGGTCTCAAAAAGAAGGTATTGCTTTTAAAGATAATGATGTGCTTACCATAGCCGACGAAAAATCTAAAAAAGAGGGCGGAAAACTGTATGAAGTAAAATTGTCTGACCTTTTAAAAGCCAAACAATAACCCTACAGCAAGGCGCCCCCCATCTGAACCCTGAAAATAAGTAACCCTTGCAGTAATAACATCGGCGCCGTTTAGCCAAAAGCCACCACCACCGGTTTGATGCCATTTATTGCTACGGTCGTCTTCTATCCATACGCGGCCATAATCGTATCCTCCCACAATGCCGTAGGTAACGGGTACAAAACTGCTTTTCCACCTGCCAAGCGTGTATCGTAGATCGGTACTTTGATAAAAAGATTTTTTGCCGGTAAAACGCTCGCGGCGGTACCCGCGCAAATCGTTATCGCCACCCAGAGTTGCACCCTGGTAAAATTCAAAATCGTTATTTAATAATATTTTTGTTTTTACGGTACTCGATATTACAAACTTCTCATCGGGCGTTAGCCTGTGTACAAAATTAAGGGAGCTCTCAAGGTGAGGGTAGTTACGCTCTATTTCGTCAAGACTTGTTTTCCAGCCGCCTGTTATGTAAAAATGCATGCCCTTGGCAGGAAGCGATGCATTGTCATAATTTTTAAAGCTGTAAGTACCTTCTATACCTGCGTACTGCCTGTGTTCAAAAAGACGTTCTGGTATTGCCCCCGGCTGGTTTACAAAACGGTTATGGGTGCCGTCTACCTCTATGGTTTCAAAAGGAAGTTGTACCTCCATAAAACTGCCATTTCTGCCTTGTTTAAAAAATGAGGGGGCTACTTTAAAAACCTGTAGTTTAACCCTGTTATAGTTCATGCTAAGGTCGTCGTCAAAATTTTTAGTGTCGTTGCCATAACCAAAATAATTAATACTAAAGTTAGGGCTTGTTAAGCGCGCATCTAAAGCGAAATTCCATTTATGGGCAATGTTCATAAAGGTTCCCCTGTAAATAAGTTCAAAACCCTTAGTGGCAAAAAAGTAATTAGCTTTTAAGTTATGCTTGCGCGAATAAGGCCTGCGGTTAAAATTATTAACCGTGTAGTTAATAGATAATCCTACTTTTACACCATCGTCAGGGTTATAGCCAAGCGCAGGGTAGCCTGCAAAAACATTGTAGGCAGGTTTATTAATGTCATAACTGTTGGTTTCATAGTCGTCGGTCAATAATTTTTGGGCCTTATTGTCTACTGCATATGTGTTGCTCTTGCTTTTAAAGTCGTATATCTTTACCCTTTTACCATTTTCTACATTATAAGTATCGTTGTTTTGCCCGCCCAGCAGCCTTAGCGTAATTGGCTTTTCGGGCTTGCCTGTAACCTCAAAAACATCATCATCATCTAAGCCGTAAACCCAGATTTCTTTAGTTTGTTTATGGTTATAAGACTGCGAAAAAACAAGGGTTTCGGCATCCTTTTTAAGGCTGTATATTTTAATATCGGTTACACCATCAGGCAGCCGGTTTATAACAAATTTTTCTTTTTTATCGGTTCCTGTTATAAGAACCGTTTTAAGCAAAACTTTACGGTATTCTAATGCATATTTTCCAAGTTTTTCGCGCCTTTTTTTCAGGTTGGCTTTTATGGTTTCCATAGTTTCATCCTGTACTTCTTTTGGCAACTCTGCAAATGCTTTGTCAATGGCTTCATCGGTCAGGCTTTTTTGCAGTTCCTGTACTTCCTGTAGCCAGATATTCTCTCCTGATTTTGTTATTAATGCTAAATCCTGCGCATAACCCGCCCTCGCAAGCCATTTTACGCTGCTTATGTCGTCTTTATAAGGCTTCATGTACCGCAATGGTGGCGATTGCATCAGGATGGTTAGCAACGCCCCTCCGTATTTAGGAAATGCCTGGTCGCGGTCGCGAGGTATGGGTTTGTAGTAAATACTGTCTTTAGTATCATAACGCGACCAGCGCCACTGGTCGCCATGACGATCCCAGTCGCCTATAAGTATATCAAACAATCGTGCCTTTATATAAGCGCGTTCATCAATCTTATATTTTTTGTCTTTATGCAGGTTCTTGTACACATCATCGGTGCCATCTATACCATCCGGATTACCAAAGCTTGCCAGGTTTTTAAACTCGTCTGTAGGGCGTTCTTCTACCATGTACAGCTCTCCGCCAAAATCTTTGTTGTGCTCTTTAAGCACATTTTGTTTTGGTATATAATACAGCTCAGGGTTAGTATGAAATATACCTGCCGTTTCGGCAAGATTATCTGCAATAAAAGGGGTGTAAGGATGCGCCGTGGTATAAAAATCCATTAAGAATTTTTCTGTAGATGTGTTTTCATAATCATCGCCCACATAGCGGTCTTTAAATGCTACCGACTGTAAAAAACGCGTCGCGCTCTTTTTTAAGCCCCGCATAACATATTCTTTGCCATCTTTATCTATTAGCCTAAGCGAATTAGACTGATGTCCGCCGCCGGTCCTTCCCGGGGTTAAGCCACCGTGAAGCGTGTCGAGAGAAACTATTGGCACTGTAATGGGAGTGCCATAGTAGCTGCTGTAATGGTAGCCAAATAAAAAACGGTAAAAGCCGCTCTTTTTAGTCATATCTGCTGTATATACAGATGCCTTTGTTGTTGCCGGGAAGGTATCAGGATATTGCTTAATAACCACTTCCGGCTTTTGCAGCATTACTTTCTCGAATATCTTTTCTTCGCCATTTGGTACCGTTTTAAAATACGATACTTTGGCAAGTCCGTTTTTATATACATCTAACGTTGCATAACCGGTACCACCATAGCTAAAGTCTTCAGTGTATTTTACCCTTGCAGCTTCAACTTTAGAGCCGGACCCACTTATAATCTGGTTAATGTTATCCTTACGGATAAACTGCAGGTTATGGTCGTGGCCGGATACTATTACAACATTATTTTTATCCTGTATAAGCGCCCTGATTCTTTTAGATAATGTAGTATATACCTTACTTTGCACATCCTGAGATACCACACCGCCGGTATTGCGAACTAAATTCATCAGCGAGCCAATAACTGGCATTGGAAATTTATATTTAAGCGGAAAAAGCTCTTTGCGCAACGCCAGTTCGCCGCCGTGCGAGCCATTACTCATAAGCGGGTGGTGAATGGCAATGATAATGGTTTTTTCCTGGTTTTTATTAAGCAGGCTTTCCAGTTCTGTAAAAAGGCCATCGCGGGTCTTAATGTCGCAATCGTCGTTTATGGTGGGATATTTGTCCCAGTCCTCAATAAACCATTGACTGTCTATGGCAATTAATACTATACTGTCGTTAATTTTAATATCGGTTATGCCACAGCTGTTATCAGGCAAAAAAGAGTGTTTGCCCAACTTTTCTTTTACCAGCTTTTCTTCGTCTTTAAGGCCGGTAAGGCCGTGATACCAGTCGTGGTTGCCGGGTATAAAGTAGGTTTTACCTTTAAAACCATCTGCCACGGTAAGCTGGCTGTTTAAAGATGCTTCTGCTGCCTTACGGTCTTCATGGCCCTTAGGCGGCATGCCAAGGGGGTATATATTATCGCCCAGGTACAGCAGCGAACTATTCTTGTTTTCGTTATCTAACCTTTGTTTTATAATGCCAAGCAGTTGTTGCGATTGCGGTTGTGTTGCCAGGCCGGCATCGCCCACAAGGTAAAAACGGTGGGCTACTTTGCTGTTTACCACGCTATCGGCAGGAGGTGCAGTGGCTTCTTTACCATACTGGGCATGGTGCGTTGCACAGGAGGCAAAACAGGCCGTAATAACAAGACCGATACAAAGTTTAAAATTTCTTAATCTATTACGGTTAACCCAAAAGAATTTCATAATTTGGTGGTGTTAATTTTCCTACCTATGGATGTTGTTGAAAAAGCCGAGAACTACGTATTTCATTTATTCAAAGATAAGTTATCTCCCAATTATATTTACCATAATTTTAACCATACTTTACGCGTGGTTAATAACGCAGGCGTTATAGCTAAAGCTGAGGGAATAAACGAAAATGATACTGAGTTATTGGTGCTTGCAGCTTGGTTTCATGATACCGGCTACATACAGGGGCCGGAAGGACATGAATACCGTGGTAGTATCATGGCACAGGATTTTCTTAAAGAAAATGGTTATTCTGCAGATAAGGCTGCTACAGTTGCGCAGCTTATAAAATCTACCCAACTGGGATTGGAGCCCCAAAATGAGTTGGAAAAAATTATTAAGGATGCCGACTGTTCTCATTTTGCCGATTCTAATTATGTGCATCTCTCTGAACTATTGCGCGAAGAATGGAAGAAAACACAGGGCAGGTATTTTAGCGATTTGGAATGGGCTTTGGGCAATAGAAAAGTGTTGCAGCAAAACCATCACTTTTTTACCGAATACGGCAAAAATGTTTTACAGCCACTAAAAGAAAGAAATATAGCCGAACTTCAGGAAGTTATTGACGGAATAGAAAAAGAGACAGAAGATACAGAAGAAGTGAAAGAGAAAAAAGACAAGAAAAAAAAGAAAGAAAAAGAAAAGCATGACAAGCAGGAACGCCCGGACAGGGGTATAGATACCATGTTTAGGGTTACGCTTAACAACCATACGCGCCTTAGCGAAATTGCCGATAGCAAGGCAAATATACTGCTGTCTGTAAATGCTATTATAATATCTATTGCATTGAGCTCGCTTATACCTAAGCTTGATGCGCCTGCTAATTCTCACCTTATTGTGCCCACATTTATTATGATGCTGTTTAGCACAACCAGCATAGTGTTTGCCATATTATCTACAAGGCCCAAGGTTACAACCGGCACTTTTACACGTAAGGATATTGAAGAGCGTAAGGTTAACCTTTTGTTCTTTGGAAACTTCTATAAAATGCCGATGGAAGAATATGAGTGGGCAATAAACGACATGATGAAGGATCGTGACTACTTGTACAATGCCATGATAAAAGACCTTTACCTTTTAGGTAAAGTATTAAATAGAAAGTACAACCTGCTGCGCATTACCTATAATATTTTTATGTTTGGCATTGTAATATCTGTAGCGGCGTTTGTATATGCTTTTATGAATATGTAATTTAAACTATAAACAACAAAGGCAGCTGTATAGCTGCCTTTGTTGTTTATATAAAGTAATGTTACTCCTTATGCTGTAATTCTTTTAACAGGTCGTCATAGCTGTAAGTGCCTTCGGGCCTTTGGTTATTATTATAAGTTACTGCAACACGCAATGCTTTAAGGCCGGTTACACCCTGCAGGTCTTCTACATCAAAACTTTCTATTACATTGCCCAGCATGTTTTTGTGCTGTAGCAACTGTATATACCTGCGGTATTCCATTTCTTCTTTTTTCTGGGTATATACAATCGTTATTTTATTTTTTTGTGTAATGCGCTCGTTAGTGCCTTTTATATTCGATTTATCGATGCGTTTTTTAACCACCTCATAACGTGCGTTATAAGTGCCATCTACATCAAAACGTTTCTCGTCCATACGGAAACGTATAGATATTGGTGTGCTAAATACAAGTATAAGCGATGTTACATCGAGCTCATAAGGCAGTGTAGGCTTAAGCTTATAGTATTCGTTTTCCATTTCGCACATAGCCTGCAACTGCCATAACCTAAGGTTGTTTAGGTAAAGCGGGTTGTAAGCATGCTTAGGCGATATAGATGCGCCAATGTAAAGGTTATGCTCTACACCATCGGTTTTAAAACGCTCGTAGTAATGCGGAAAGAATGCCTGTGCTTCCTTCTGCTTTTCGTCGAGTACTGCAGCCAGCTGTTTATTGATAATTGACAGCGTATCGTCAAAATCTTTACGGCTTTCGTAAACCATTTTTACTTTAGAATCGAGCGTGCCGAAATAGTCAGCTATTTTTTGGTGAATTTCACTATTTGCCGAATCAAAGTGCTGTAAAACAGGATGCACTTCGTTTATAATGTAGTTTTGTATCGTAGCTTCGGTATCTGCTTTTAGTTCTTTGCCCAGTCCTTCCTCAATATTTTCAAGCTCGTAAATATGCTGCTCTATAAGAGGCAGTTTTTCCTGTTTAAAAATAAACCTGAACAGGCTGAGCAGTTTATCTGTTTGTAAAATAAGGTCTTTCTCTGTAGAGTCATTCCTCGCGGTAGACGATCCTTTTACATCTATCTGGCCGTAAAGGGGGTAAACCTCTTTAAATACTATCTCTTTAAACGCCTGGTTGTTGTTTTTAGAGTGTACGTGCGCCAGGGCTTCTTCCCTAAACTTCCAGTACACGCTGTGGTGTATAGCAGTATATTCGTTCTGGATAATTGCATCTACCTCATTTTGCAGTTCAGAGTAATAACGCTCTATGGTATCTGTAAGAAAAGGCAATACATAAGCAAGTTTGACTGCATTAATACTGTTAAGCTCTTTAGGGCGGGACGAAACAAGTTCTATAAAACCATAAAACTTTTCGTTTTTAATAATAGGGGCAAGTATGCAGCTCCTTATATCCTGAGACAGCAGATGTCCTGCAAATGCAGTATCATCCGGATGTTCCTCAATAAATAGCTCAACATCGCTTATAATTATATATTTGCGTTCATCTATAAGCTGTTGTAATGTAGAGGTGCAAAACATGCTGCCGCAATTCATTTCCTTGTTCTCTACTAAAATGTGGCTCTTAATATCTTTAAAAGGGGCAATTTTAAATACGTTATCCTCAACATTTATTTCGGTAAAGCCTATTTTAAGATCGGGGATCCTGTAGATACTGCGAAAGATATTTTCAAAGTTTGCCTTTTTAACTACTTTAAGTTCATCAGTTTCAAGCAGGCTGCTTTTAAGGTTAGAAATGGCACTCTCTGTAGTGGCATCAAACAGCGATACAATACCAAACCCTTTAGATATCCAGCTGCCTTCAGGGAATTTTTCTTTCCACAGGTCAAGGTCATCAAAATTATCTATCAGTTTGCTAATGTCTTCGGGAGTAAGAGAAACTGCTTTATCTGTAGGTATAAAATCAAGAAAGTCGCCGTTGTATAATATGCGGTAATGTTTCATTATACCATCAGCATCGGGTATATCATAAAACAGGGGCTTACTAATATCAAGATGGCAACCGTAGTGGTCATTAAGTATCAGGCAACAGCAAAACACGTAAAATTGATGGTCATCAAAATTACGAATTTCCATATCAAAGTCTTCTCCTGCGTTTGCAAGTATTTTTTTAAACCGTGCAGTATGGTTAAATGTAAAGTTAAAAAAGGGTATTGCTGCAGCTTTAATTTCGTTATTGGTAAGTGCCGTCGGGAAAAGGTCGGCCAGTAAATTCCTTATCAGCTGTTCGTGTTTATCCAGTAACGATAAATCTGTAATACCATCGCGCAATTCAGGAAAGGGCGCGGTATGGCGTAGTAGTGCCTTTGCATAATCAGAGCGGTAGTCAACGTCAGATTCTGCTATTTCTTCTAATGCTTCCAATACTTTATGAAAAGATATTTTAGCTATTAAAGGGCCTCTTATATTTTGTTCATCTTCCATCATCTTCATGAGATTATTCAGGCTACAAAGATACAACAAATTAACATTCACGATACTTTAGGTATACAATGTTATAGTAGTAACGCAAATTATAATAACACATATTATTGTTAATATATTTTGTGTTAATTTGCGGTATGAACCAAGCTGTTTATCTCGATTTTCCTAATAATATTCGGCTCACTGTTAAGCGTGAAGACCTGTTGCACCCGCATATTTCGGGAAATAAATTCCGAAAATTAAAATATAACATACTTCAGGCAAAAGCAAATGGTGCTTCGTGCCTGTTAACATTTGGCGGGGCATTCAGCAACCACATTGCGGCAACGGCAGCAGCAGGAAAAGAATATGGTTTTAACACTATTGGTGTTATTCGCGGAGAAGAGTTAGCCAGTAAAATTGATGAAAACCCTACTTTGTCTTTTGCAAGGGATTGCGGTATGCAACTTGAATTTATTTCGCGTGAAGCCTACCGCAATAAAACCGACACTTTATATATTGAAAACCTAAAAAAGCAATTTGGCGATTTTTACCTGGTGCCCGAAGGTGGTACAAATGCGCTTGCGGTAAAGGGTTGCGAAGAGATATTAAATAACGATGATGCTCCCTTTACCCATGTTTGTTGTGCAGTGGGCACGGGGGGAACAATATCAGGAATCATCAATTCGGCATTGCCACACCAAAAAGTAATTGGGTTTCCGGCGTTAAAAGGTGCAGGATTATCCGATGATATTTGTAAATTTGCGCGAAAGGGCAATTGGGAACTGGCAGAAGCCTATCACTTTGGGGGTTACGGTAAAGTAACGCCGGAGCTGGTAGCTTTTATGAATCATTTTTATGATACTACCGGCATTCTTTTAGACCCTGTATATACGGGAAAGTTGTTTTTTGGCGTTATAGACCTTGTTAATCAGGGTTATTTTCCTCAAAATTCTGATATATTGCTTATTCACACCGGTGGTTTGCAGGGTATAGCAGGAATGAACAGGGAACTAATGCGAAAAAAACTACCCACAATTAAAACGTGAGAGCATGCTTAAAAAAATTTTAGCTTTTGTTTTGCTGGGCCTTATAATGGGCTGCGGCAGTACTAAACCAAAAATTCAGACTACAAAAAATGGTGTTGTAAAAAACAGGGCGCCCAGAAAACCTAAACCATCTAAAACGGCAACCGCCGGTAACGAAACGCGCTCATCTGAGGTGCTGGAGTCTACCTCTAAAACGATGGTATATTCAGACCAGGTTAAAGAGTATATATCAAAATATGACTATGTTGCCAAGAACAACATGAAAAAATATGGTATACCGGCAAGTATTATACTGGCGCAGGGTATATTAGAGTCGGGGGCAGGCAGGGGTACGCTTTGTGTTAATGCTAATAACCATTTTGGTATAAAATGCCATAACGACTGGACAGGAGATAAGGTGTATCATGACGACGATTCAGAACAGGAATGTTTCCGTAAATATAAATTAGCAGCCGAATCTTTTGATGACCACTCCTTGTTCCTTACTTCAAGGGGGCGCTATGCTACTTTGTTTAAGCTTGAAAAAGACGATTATAAAGCGTGGGCTAAAGGTTTAAGGGCGGCAGGTTATGCAACAGACCCTAGATACCCTGAAAAACTTATAGGCCTTATAGAACGTTATGACCTTGCCAAATATGATGCTGAGGTTTTAGGTAACGATTTTACTCCCGCACCTAAACCCGTAGCAGAGCCTAAACCAACACCTGCGGTTGTAAATACAACTAAACCTGTGCCAACAGTGCAGGAAGCATCAAAAGGCACAAATACTCCTGTGGCAGCATCAGGATCGTCTTATACGGTTCTTAAGGGCGATACATTGTATTCTATTTCAAAAAAAAATAATATGACCGTAGACGAGCTTATCCAGTTAAACAGCTTGTCTGGCAATGCAATATCTATTGGCCAGGTACTAAAAGTAAAATAAAACCCCATGTTATATCAACGCAGCAGCCAGCTTTTTGCCGAGGCAGAACAGGTAATTCCCGGTGGTGTAAACTCTCCGGTACGCGCTTTTAAATCGGTAGGCGGAACTCCTATATTTATTAAAGAAGCTAAGGGCCCGTATTTGTATGACGAAGACGGAAACCGCTTTATAGATTACATAAACTCGTGGGGCCCCATGATTCTTGGCCATGCTTATAAGCCGGTTGTAAATGCCATTATAGAAAGGGCGCAAAAAGGCACATCTTTTGGTGCGCCTACAGCCCTGGAAACAGAGATTGCTGCGCTGGCAGTTAGTATGGTGCCTAATATAGACAAGATACGTTTTGTAAACTCTGGTACAGAGGCTTGCATGAGTGCCGTGCGCCTTGCCCGCGGATTTACAAACCGCGAAAAAATAATAAAATTTGCAGGCTGCTACCACGGCCATTCCGATTCGTTTTTAATACAGGCGGGTAGCGGCGCAGTAACGTTTGGCACACCAAACAGTCCCGGTGTTACACAGGGAACAGCTAAAGATACGCTGCTGGCTACATATAACGACCTGCAAAATGTACAGGAGTTATTTACTGCCAACCCTAACGAAATTGCTGCCATTATAATTGAGCCTGTTGCAGGCAATATGGGCTGCATACCGCCGGCTACAGGTTTTCTTGAAGCCTTGCGCAAACTATGCGATACTAACGGCACGTTATTGATTTTTGATGAGGTAATGACGGGCTTCAGGCTGGCTAAAGGTGGCGCCCAGGAACTTTATAATGTAAAAGCAGATATTGTGGCTTTTGGTAAAGTTATAGGTGGTGGGCTCCCTGTAGGTGCTTTTGCTGCCCGTAGCGAGGTCATGAATTACCTTGCGCCTGTAGGGCCGGTGTATCAGGCAGGAACACTATCGGGTAATCCGCTGGCTATGGCAGCGGGGCTGGAAATGCTTAAGGCGTTAAATAATGATGCTGCAATTTTTGAGAGACTGGAAGAAAAAACGGCTTACTTAGAAACCGGCATCCGCAAGATATTAGAAGCTAAAAATATCAGATATACCATTAACCGTAAGGGTTCTATGATATCGGTACATTTTGATGCCGCTGCTGTAACCGATTTTAAATCGGCTGCAAAAGGAGATAACGAAACTTTTAAAAAATTCTTTCATGGTTTGCTAAATGAGGGTGTTTATATAGCACCATCGGCATACGAAACCTGGTTTATAACCGATGCCCTAACGTATGATGATCTCGACTTTACACTGAATGCTATTGATAAAGTAGCAGCTACATTATAAAACGGCAATTGCTATAAAAGTAAAAAGCTCCCACTGGGAGCTTTTATTGTATAAGGATAAATCTTATCTTAGTTTGTAAGCTGGGTAAGCACTTTTTTGTTGGCATCCAGTTTAGTCATTTGTGCAGGTGTTAAAGAAGCCCTTATTTTAGCATCTATACTATTTAAAAGCACTTTTTTCTGGTCTGCAGTAAGTGTTTTTTTAAGTTCGCGGTGTTTGTATTGAAAAAGGCCTTTAAAGTTTTGTTTCTCTACATCTGTAAGTGTAATAACTTTAGTAAGGGCAGTAAGGTCTTTAGCAGCAGCTTGTTCTACAACCGGATCTGCTGATGCGCTTTGTACTCCTGTGGTAGGCGATTTTACAGTAAACTTTTTTTGCTGTGCAGTAGCCGTAAAGCCAAAACCAAGCATAACAACCAGTAAGGCAATTATTTTTTTCATGATAGCAATTAATTTAATTATTAATAGTTTCAAATCTACTTAATTTACAAAACATCACAAAACTTTAACACTAAAAATATTATCTGCGTTTGCGTTTTTGAAAATTCCCGCCGCGTTTCTCCATTTTTCTGTGCTGCTCTTCTCTAAGTTGCTCATATTTTGAGAATTGCTCATTAGTTAGAATTTTTTTAACCTCTTTTTTCATTGTTATTTCTGCATCAAGCCTTTTACTCATCATTGCAAATCTTTCATCCGCAGTTGGTCTTTTAGCCGTTTTTATTTCGGCTTTATGCTGTGCCATCAATTGCTCTCTTTCTGTTTCGCGGGCAAGCACTAATTTCTCAATTTCCTTTTGTTGTTTATCGTTCAGGTCTAACTTTAGGGCAAGATTTTTAGATCTTAATTCGGCTCTTTGTGCCGCAGTAAATGGTTCGCGGTGCTCTTTTTCCGGTCTTTGCTGGTTCATCCTTCTTTCTCCGGGTTGTGCATTCATAGCAAATCCTGCCATAAATACCATTGCTAAAATCCACGTTTTCATAAGTATAAGTTTAAAATGTTATAGATGTAAGACACGGTAGAAAGAAAAAGGTTTAATTTTTAATGAAAATATTTTTTTGTACCGGCTTTTTGGGGTTACTTTTGCGTTGTGAAAAACAGTATTCTCGTAATAGTATTCTTAATGTTAGTGCGCCCGGTTATTCCGGTTGCCGATTATATTATGAATTACGATTACATTACAAAAGTACTTTGTGTTAACAAGGCAAAACCTATGATGCACTGTAACGGTAAGTGCCATCTTATGAAGGAACTTGCCAAAACTGCCGAACAGGAAAAACCATTATCACAAAAAAAGAGCAACATTGCCGAAGCTGAGGTGCTTTTTTTAGAGCCGGTAGCATCATTTACCTTTCAACCGGTTTTTACGCCATTAAATACTCAAAATACAACACTATACAGCAATTTATATGTTCATATAAATTCTGATTCTATTTTTCATCCGCCCCTCATTATTTCATAAACCCGTTTGTATTTATGCATTTTTTCATGTGGCTTTTGCTGCTTGAAAAGATAAGCGCATACCAATATTTTAATGTTTAAGAAATAACAAAAAATGAAAAATACTTTATTAAAAAGCATTGCCCTAATGGCAATAACACTTGCATTTACTTCTTGCAGCGACGACGACAGCGCAGTTAACAATATTACCGGTACGGGTAGTGTAGGGATAGAATTTGACAATTCTTTTGCTGGTAACGACCTTATATTAAACACACAGCCCAATACAACATCTAATAACGAGGTTTTAAAAATTAGTGCTATTAAATACATTGTAAGTAACATTGTTCTTATAAAAGCCGATGGTTCTGCGTTTACTTATCCTAAGGGCGAAAGCTATTTTATAGTAGATGAGGCAAATACCAACACCCATATTTTAAACCTTAGCAATGTGCCGGCCGGCGATTATACAAAAGTAAAATTTGGTATAGGGGTAGACCAGGAACAGTTTAACCTTGGCGCATCGGGTCAGGGAAATTTCTTAGCACTTGCACAGGCAGAGGATATGTTGTGGAGCTGGTCTGCCGGATATAAATTTTTAGCTTTTGAAGGTACATTTACATCGCCTGCAGTTACTGCTGCTACACCATTTATGGTGCATACCGGGCAAACGGGTACCGATTATAATTACACTACAATTACTTTAGACATGCCGTCTAAAGCACTGGTTCGCCCTACAATTACACCAATTGTGCATATTGTAGCCGATCTTTCTAAAATTATAGACGGTACAAATAAAATTAAACTGTCTGATAATAATATGGGCGGTATGGGTGCCATGATAATGGGTGGGGCTAACCTGCCACTTATTACTGCTAACCTAAACAGCATGTTTAGCGTAAACCACGTACATAACGATTAACAACAGTTTGAAACATTGCCCTTCAAGCTTTTTAAGGGCAATGTTTTATTAAAAAATTATAACCATGAAAATATACTATTTTCTTTGGGTGTTTGCGCTGTTGCTTACAGGCTGTTCTGATAATGAAAGTACTGAAGACTATACTAACCTTTCATTAAGTGTAGTAGTGCCTTCAAACTTTCCTGCCATGGCTTATGATGTTAGCCAAAACCCGCCTACAGAGAAAGGTTTTGAACTGGGCAAGAAGCTGTTTTATGATGGCCGATTAGCATCAGACGGTTTAGTGTCCTGTGGGTTTTGCCACATGCAGGAATTTGCCTTTACCCATCACGGTCACACGGTAAGCCATGGGGTAGATAACCTTGTGGGTACACGCAATGCACCACCCATACAAAACCTCGCTTATCAAACTTCTTTTATGTGGGATGGTGTGAGCACCCACCTGGACCTGCAGCCTTTAATACCGCTTACCAGCCCTATAGAAATGAACGGAAACCTCAATGCTATCCTCACAATGATGAAAGGCGATGCTGCTTATAAAAAGCTGTTTAGCCAGGCATTTGCAGATGGCGCCATAACTTCCGAAAATATGCTTAAGGCATTGTCTCAATTTATGGTTATGGTAACATCGTCTAACTCTAAGTTTGATAAATACCGCCGCAATGAGCCGGGAGGAACGTTAAGCGGCGACGAGCTGGCGGGTTATGCCATTTTTAGTGCCAAATGTGCCTCTTGCCACGCTACCGATTTGATGACCGACGGGTCTTTTCGTAACAATGGCCTGGCAGTAAACCCAATGGTAAATGATGTGGGCAGGTATAAGGTTACAGAGCTTGATACTGATTATTACAAATTCAGGGTGCCAAGCCTGCGCAATGTAGAAAAAACAGCCCCATACATGCATGATGGCAGGTTCGGCAATTTAGAGTCTGTCCTAAACCATTATTCATCGGGAGTAACCGATTCGCCTACATTAGACCCGCTATTAAAATCTAACGGAACTTTAGGGATACCGCTTACTGTTACAGAGAAATTGCAGCTTGTGGCGTTCCTTAAAACACTAACCGATAATCAGTATTTAACCGATGCCCGATTTTCAGAATATTAAACCAATGAAAAATAAGATTTCAATTATATTCCTTGCCTTATTCCTTGCCAATGCAGCATTGGCGTCTACAGGCAAAATTATACCACCACCTGATTTTGCAAAATACCTGTACGAATTTTACGATTGCGATGCCTGTGGCTGTTCTGCCAGTGGTGGCGGTATGGGCTTTAGCTCTATGTTAGACCGTAACTTTGTAGGGGTACGCTATTTTTACCAGAGCTATAGCAGCCGCGATGGTATTTTTGCAAATTCTCCCTGGGTAGATGAGAATTTTAATACCATACAACTATGGGCAAGGATACCGGTTTATAAAAACTTTGAGATATCTGCGCAGGTACCTTACCATACTAATAACAGGCAGCTTTCTACCGGTAAGCAGCAAATAGATGGTGTGGGCGATATTACCGTTTTAGGATTGTATACCATTTACAAAACCACTAAAGACAGCACTGTTTTTAGCCACTCATTACAGGCCGGGGCGGGTGTAAAAGCCCCTGTGGGTAAATATGACAGTGCTAACAATGGCAGTGTAAACCCCAGCTTTCAGCTGGGTACCGGTGCATGGGATTATTTATTGGCAGCGGAGTATGTAATTAAGAAACAAAACCTGGGCTTTAACAGCATGCTTAACTATGCTTTTAAATCTAAGAATAAAGAGCAGTACCAGTTTGGTAATCAATTAAACTATGCAGGTACCTTTTTTTATGTAATAGAAAAAGATAAAATTACTATAGTACCGCAGGCAGGGCTTGCCGGTGAGGTGTATGCTACAAACAGGCAATATAGCCAGGATGTGCCGCAAACAAAAGGCAATATACTATTAGGTAAGTTAGGCCTTGAGGCAGGTATGGGTAAATTTTCTGTGGGCTTAAATGGCATGCTGCCCATATCTCAAAATCTTACGGGCGGCAGGGTAGAAGCAAATTACCGATGGTCGGTTAATTTAAATTATAGTTTGTAGTAGAATAATACCATTTACTTATATACGTCAGCTTGCTATTAATATATAAGTAAATGGTATTATAAATTTTATCCGACACTAATTTCACAAATCTGCACTAATAACCTGGTTTTTAATTATGAAATTTGTATCTGCTAAATTATTTCATCCCATCCACCTTAAGGTCTATTTTGCCAGATCCCTTTATAAAGGCAATAATAGCATTGTTAGTAAGCTCTACTTTATCAAACGCAAAATCGTCAAGTGTGCCGTTTACAAAAATACCCGGCATAGGCGAATAATTAGTTAAGTAAGGCAGCATGCTTTTTTTGCCATCTTCAAGGTTCTGCTTAATGGAGTAGCGGCAATTTTCCTGAATTTTTTTAAGAATGATACCTTCGGCAAGCCAGTTAGCCGTGCGCATTAATACACTTTTAGTATTTAATACATAATCCATCTGGTCAAAATAAATCTCTTTAGTTACCGCATTGTAGTTAGGGTAACCGGTAAGGTAAATGGTTCCGTTAATGCTTCCTGTAAGGTCCAGCGCTACCACCATTTTAGAATCTTTGCTCCATAGGGCCACTTTTTCAACCTTTACTTTTTTGCTGCCTTCTCCAAATTCCTGGCCCACAAAATTCTTGGTAATAACTTTGCTGGCACTCTCGTAAGTAGAAACTGCTGCAACGGTAGCGGTAACCTTATCGGGCATGGTCGTAACCGATTTTAAGGCCACATTTTCTTTTTTGAAAGTAACTTTAGGCTGCTGTCCCACCATAGTTTCCATAGTACATTTAAGACCCATTGCCATCGTGATCTGTTTTTTAGACAGTACCGCATCGGTAACATAAAGTTCTACAGGGGTAAGCTTAAACCATGTTTCATACTCAGGGCTGGTTAAAAAAGGTGTAGCCACTTTCTCTAAAGCATCCAGCACCTGTGGTTTAAAGTTAACAGACTGGCTGATGGCTTTATCTAATTGGTTCTCTATCTTAGTCTTAAATAATTTAATAGCAGGATTAATAAGGTAAGTAATGGCTACGTGCTTGCCTGCAATGGTAACCGATGGGCTTTCGTTCCACTCTAAAGAGGCAATGCTGGTTTCAGTTTTCATTTGCCAGTTGGTAAGCCCTACTTTACTATTAAAAGTAACCACGGCATCAAGGTTAAACTCCCGGGTATCATATACGCCAAGGGCACCATAGCGCACACTTGCCGTAACCTTAATTGGTACTACAGATTGTAGTTTGCCCTTTTGTTCTGTAAATTTAATAGGGGCAGTTTTCCATACTTTCATGGCAATATCATCGTCCTCAATATTTTTGTCTTCATAAATAAGGCCGTTAAGTATTTTGTTTATCTGCGTTTCTACATCGGCAACAGCAATGGTAACCGGCAGGCTTATAAATGATGTAGACTGCTGGTACACCACATCGGTAGTGTTACCGGGTTCAGGCTTAAGGGCTTCTATTCTTTTAGTGGTAGAACAGCCGCTTAGCAAAACCGAAAATAATAGTAGTGCGGGAAATACAAAAAGTTTCATAAGTAAGTGTTTGAAAAATAACGCCGCAAAATTAATGCTTAATTTGTAACATTTACATGAGGTAGTAGTCTAATAATGAAAATCTGCATCGTATAGCCTCAAATATTTTGAGTATTTTTGTTTACCCAACTGGATTATTAAAAATGAAAGACAAATTTTATATAGTACTGCTACTGGTGTCGTGTCTTTATACGGTTACGGCAACAGCACAAGCAAAAAAATGGACACTGCAGGAATGTGTTGATTATGCACTTAAAAATAATATTTCGGTACGCCAGTCTGAACTCGACCTTAAAACAACTGCTATAGCTAAAACAGATGCTATTGGGGCATTCTTACCGTCGGCAAATGTAACGGGCAGCCATACCTGGAACGTAGGTTTAAATATTAACCCGCTTACTAACTTACTGCAACAGCAAACCCTGCAATACAGTAATGCCGGTTTAAGCGCCCAGTTTGATATTTATAAGGGCCTGCAAAACCAAATGAACTACAGGCGGGCACGCATGGCTATTGTTGCCGGGCAGTACCAATTGCAAAAAATGAAAGACGATACCGCACTTAACGTGGCTAATGCTTTCCTGCAGATACTTTTTAATAAAGAAAATTTAAAAGTACAAACCCAGCAGCAGGCTATAGATGAGCAACAGCTTGAGCGCAGCGGGCAGCTTGTAGAAGGTGGCCAGATACCAAAAGGCGACCTGCTGGATATTGAAGCAACCATAGCAAGCGACAAGCAAAAAGTTATTGCTGCCGAAAATCAGTTACTGCTCTCTAAACTTAGCCTTGCACAGTTGTTACAACTTGAAGATTTTGCAACTTTTGATATTGCCGATGAAGAGTATACCAGCGAGCAAAGCGAAGTTTTAATACAAACACCGGATGCCATTTTTAATAAAGCTAAAGGAATTCGTACAGAGATTAAGTTAGCACTTGCTAATCTTGATTTAGCAAAGCAGGATATTAAAATAGCCCGTGGTGCTTACCAGCCTACATTAAGGGGGTTTTATAGCCTTAATACCCGTATAAGTTATGCAGATAATGTAACTTATGTAACGCCCGAAGGCGGCGGATCTCCGGTGCCGGTCATATCCAGCCAGCCATCATTCTGGAACCAGTTTGTAGACAACAGGGGGCACTCTTTTGGCTTCCAGTTATCGATACCTATTATTAACGGTTTCCAGGTGCGTAATAATGTACAGCGTGCTAAGGTGGCGCTGGAAAGGTCTAAGCTTGCTTACGAGCAGCAGGAGGTAGACCTAAAACGTAATGTGTATACGGCTTTTACCGATGCGCAGGGGGCACTAAGGGCTTATGAGGCAGCACTATCTGCAGCTAATGCAAGAAAAGGAGCTTTAGAGTATGCTACAGAGCGTTATGGTGTAGGGCTTATAAATGTATTCGACCTTAACCAGGCGCAAACGCTGTCTGTAAACGCGCAGTCGGAAGTATTGCGAACCAAATATGATTTTATTTTCAGGGTAAAAATACTTGAGTTTTACTTTGGTATACCACTTTATCAAAAACAATAACCATGTCAAAAAAAACTATTTTATTTTTAGTAGGAGCAGCAATTTTAGCTTTTGTAGGCTATAGCTGGTATAAAAATTCGGCTAAAAAGGATGAGGCTAAGGAAGTAGAAGTTAGCCAGGTTAAAGCTATAACCCTAACGCAGACAGTTTCTGCAACCGGCAAGGTACAGCCGGAAATTGAAGTTAAAATATCATCTGAAGTTTCGGGCGAAGTTATAGAGCTTCCTGTAAAGGAAGGCCAGGCTATAAAAAAAGGGCAATTATTAGTACGCGTTAACCCGGATCTTTATGAATCGGGCGTGAGCAGGAGCACGGCATCACTATCTACATCTAAGGCAGGTTTAAGCCAGGCCGATGCGCAACTTAAAGAAGCTAAGGCTAACTATGACCGTAACCAGAAATTATTTGAAAAAGGAGTAATATCTAAATCAGAGTGGGATAAAATAGTGTCGGCCTATGAGGTGGCACAGGCAGCTAAAAAATCGGCTTATTACGGTGTGCAAAGTGCTAACGCTACCGTTACAGAGGCACGCGATAACCTTAACAGGACTACCATTTACTCTCCGGTAGATGGCACTATATCTTTATTAGATATAGAGCTTGGCGAGCGTGTACTTGGTACACAGCAAAATATAGGTACAGAGATTATGCGTGTGGCTAACCTTAATAACATGGAGGTAGAGGTAGATGTTAACGAGAATGATATAGTAAAAATAAGTGTGGGCAATGAAGCCGATATTGAGGTAGATGCTTACCTTAAAAGAAAGTTTAAGGGCATTGTTACCAGCATATCTAATTCTGCAAGTGATGCACTAACGGCCGACCAGGTTACTAATTTTAAAGTAAAAGTGCGCATTCTTAAAGAATCGTACCAGGATATGCTTGCGGGTAAACCGGGCAATTATTCTCCGTTCAGGCCGGGCATGACCGCCACGGTAGATATTATTACAGAGCGTAAACAAAATGTACTTGCTGTGCCTATAAGTGCCGTTGTACTTAAAACAGATAGTGCAACTGTACAGCAGGATGTGGCAAAAGACCCTGCTGCACCTGCAAATGGTACCGGTACTGCCGAGAAAAAATATGAAAGTGTTTTTGTGAAAGTGGGCGATAAGGCAGTACTTAAAAAAGTTACTACCGGCATACAGGACGATACTAATATAGAAATACTAAGTGGCCTTGATAAAGGCGACGAGGTTATTACCGGGCCATACAGCCTGGTTAGTAAAGAACTTAATGCTAACGATAAAGTTAAAATTAAAACAGCAGTGGTTAAATAATATGGCACTTATTTTAAATTTAGAAACCGCTACAAAAAACTGTTCGGTAGGTTTAGCGCAAAACGGGCTAACTATTGCCATTAAAGAATTTGCAGGCGAAGGCTATACCCACGCCGAAAAACTGCATGTATTTATAGAAGATGTTTTAAAAGAAGCTAAACTTGCTTTTAGCGATCTTAACGCTATTGCTGTAAGTATGGGGCCGGGATCTTATACTGGTTTGAGAATAGGTGTATCTGCAGCAAAAGGACTTTGCTATGCGCTTACTATTCCTTTAATAGCTATAGATACCTTAGAGCTTTTAGCCCGTAAAATAACTATAAATGGCGGTGTTATCATACCCATGATAGATGCCCGACGTATGGAGTCTTACACGGCTGTTTTTGATGCTGGCCATAATAAGATTAGAGAAACCAAAGCTGAGGTTATTGGTGATGATTTTTTTGATGATATAGCCGGCACCATACATTTAGTGGGAGATGGTGCGGCAAAATACCATGAAGTATTGCCTGCCGGTAAATTTATATATCATGAGGATGCAATATACCCATCGGCGGCAGAGATGGCAGCATTGTCGTTTAATAAATACAAAATAAGCGACACTGTAGATGTCGCTTATTTTGAACCTTTTTATCTAAAAGATTTTATTGCAGGTAAGTAACTATAGAACGCTTGCAGAGTATTCTGCAAGTTTTTGCAAATCGGTAGCATTTTCGACGTTAATCTTGTTTGTTTTAATAAACTCTAAAACCTCTTTGCTTTTTCCAGGTATAAGTTTTGCGTAATCTTTTTTATCATCAAAAAAAGTAGCTTCTCCATCGGCAACTTTTACATAATACTCATCGGCAGCTTTTTTGTAAGCAGGTGCTTTAGCTGTTTGGTAACTGTTGGCCGGTACAGATCCTTGTTGTAAATATATGCGCTCCCTTTTGTAGATTTTTACTTTAGGATTATCGCTTATAATATTTAGGTATCCTGTTACAGTTTCACCTTTTTCTGTTTTGTATGTTTCATATACATAGCTCTCATTATTCTGGGAAAATGTTACAATAACGTTAGGTTGCTTAGGCAGTACTTTAACGCTTTGCTCCTGCGGGTTACTCACTTCGAAAAGATCTGAATAAGCATTGTAACGCAACAAAAGCGTTGTGCCATTATTGTTAGATGCTTTTGCAGGCAAATACTGTTCGCTTATAAACATAGAGCCTGTGGCCGGGAGTGCTTTTTCGCCCTGTACATAAATCTGGTTTCCGCTTGAGTGTACCGGAGTCTGGTTAATCTGGGCATTGGCAGTAAAAGATGCAACTGCAAAAAGAGCTGTGCAAAATAAGTTTATTCGTTTCATTTTCAAACTTTGTGGTATTAATAGTAATAATTTGAGATGCCAAATATACCGTTTATTATTAAAACCCAACGTTATATATTGCACTTGATTATGTATTTTAACAAATACAATGCCAGTAATGAAACGCAATCCTTTTCGGCTTATTGTTTAGGCTAAAGTATTTTTGTCGCTGTGCTTAACATGCACATCGCGCTGCGGGAAAGGTATCTCTATACCCGCTTTATCAAAACTAACTTTTATGTTTTCATAAAAATCAGAAACCATTGAGCCATACTTAGGCCGCTCTGCCCACAGGAATACAACAAGGTCTACAGAATTTTCTGCAAGGCCTTTAATTTCTATGGATGCTGCGGGTTCCGTCAGGATCTTATCATCATGTTTTATTACCTCAAATATAACATCTTTAACGTGCTTAAGGTCGCTATTGTAGCCTACGCTTAATACAACCTCGGCACGTCGCAGTGGCTCCTGAGAGAAGTTTTTAATGGTATTGTTTGATAGCGTACCGTTAGGTAAATATACCACCTGATTGTTAGAAGTTATAATGCGGGTACTAAAAATCTGGATGCTGTTTACCGTGCCACCCTGGCCCTGTGCCTCGATATAATCGCCTATGCGGAAAGGCTTAAATAAGATAATAAGCAGCCCTCCTGCAAAGTTGCTTAACGATCCCTGCAATGATAAGCCTATAGCAATACCTGCAGCTCCTATAGCTGCGGCAAAAGTGGTGGTTTCTATACCCAATGCCCCTATAACGGCTACAAAAATAAAAGCCCTTAATATCCATGTAAAAACATCGAGTACAAATTTGAGCAGTGTAGGGTCGTGGTCGGCATTTTTAGTCATGATGCCCGTAATAACCCTCCTGAAAATTTTTATAATTATGAGGCCTATACATAAAATAAATACAGCTTTAATTAAGCTGGGAACATATCCTACTGCTGTTGCTGTAAACTGGTGTACATACTGTTGCAACTGTGTTTCTTCCTGTGTCATTATAGTAATTTTAAATCTTTTAATGCCTCATGCAGTATTGGTGTGGGCAGGTTGCATGCCTTATTTTGGCAAACATAAAACATTAAATTATTCTCTGCAAAGCGGTCTTTTAAAAATGGTATATTAGATGGTGTTGTACTACCTGCTGTAAGAACGTGGGGCAGGTAGTGGCTGTTAATTTCTTTAATAGCCTGCGTAGCATTTATTCCGCATACTGCCAGTTCTTTATTGTCGGCAGCGAGGTCCAGCCACAAGTTTAGCCAGTTAGAATATGCCGATGCATAATCTATATTAGGTATCATGAGGTACAACATCTCTAAAGCTACTTTTTCGTAGTATTCATTATCATAAAGTAACCCCAGTTTATACAGCACATTTGCCATAACCGAGTTTGATGCCGGTATAACATTATCTTCGGTTTCATAATGCGGTGCTATAAGCTGCTCCCCATCTGCCGATGCAAACCTGAAAAATCTCTTGTTTTCATCATAAAAATGTTCCAGGCAATAATCAGTAAGCTGTTTGGCAAAGGTTATCCATTTCTCTTCGAGCGTAGCCTGGTATAAGGCAATGAACGCATCGGCTGTATGGGCGTAATCTTCAAGGAAGCCCTTAATTTTAGCAGTCCCATTTTTATAGGTGCGCCATAAAAAACCGTCAGGGTGCCAAAGTTGTTCTGTTATAAAGGCTGCATTGCGACGGGCAGCATTAAGGTAAACATCATCTCCTAAAGCTTTATAAGCATCTGTATACCCTTTAAGCATAATGGCATTCCATGAGGTAAGTATCTTATCATCCAGCCGTGGTTTAGCTTTTAGCTCGCGGGCGGCATATAGTAATTGTTCCCACTCCGTTTTTTTATCCTGTAGTGTTTCCATCGATATCCCAGCCGCTGCGGCAATCTCTTCCAGAGGCTTATTCTGTATCAATACATAACGCCCATCTTCCCAAAACCCAAATTCATTTACATTAAAAACTTCTGAAAACAACGGGAAATCATCCTCCAGCAGTCCTTTCAGGTCGTCTTTTTCCCATGCATAAAAGGCGCCCTCTTCAAGATGCCCAAAAAGGTTAAGGCTATCGGCATCGAGTGCGCTGTAAAATGCGCCGGCGTCGGCAGTAAGTTCAGTTTCAATAAAAAAGTGGGTCTTTTCTATAACCTCTTTATATAATGGGTTTTTAGTGCGTTTATACCCCTCGGCATAGAGGCTCATAAGCTGGCCGTTATCGTAAAGCATCTTTTCAAAATGGGGTACGTGCCATTTCATGTCTACAGAGTAGCGCGAAAAACCGCCGCCCACGGTATCAAACAAACCGCCCCACGCCATACGGGTAAGGGTAAGGTCGGTAAAATCGAGTAGCTCTTTAGTTTTGGTCTGGTAGCCGTAACGCTGTAAAAAAATATAATTATTGGGCAGCATAAATTTGGGTGCACGGGCATAGCCGCCATACTCCCAGTCGAAGCTTTTAGCCCATTTTTCGGCTATGGGTTTTATATTTCCGGGATTGGGTATCTCGTCTGATGCAGGATTTACAAGCCCCGAATGGCTTACGCCCTCTATAAGCTTGTCGGCATAATCTGTCATCTTTTCAGGTGCTGTTTTAAACAGCTCCTGTAATTGGTTAAGGCTTTCTATCCATGCATTTTTCCTAAAATAGGTACCGCCCCAAACGGGCCTGCCATCGGGTAACAGTACAACATTCATGGGCCAGCCGCCCTGCCCGGTCATGAGCTGTACGGCTTTCATATAAACGGCATCCACATCGGGGCGCTCTTCGCGGTCTACTTTTATAGCTACAAAGTGACTGTTCATTACGGCAGCCACCTCGTTGTCTTCAAAACTTTCATGCTCCATAACATGGCACCAGTGGCAGGCACTGTAACCCACACTAACAATTATAAGCTTGTTTTGGTCGCGTGCCATTTGCAGCGATTGTTCGTTCCAGGCTTTCCAGTAAATAGGGTTGCCTGCATGCTGCAAAAGGTAAGGGCTGGTTTCAAGGTGAAGTTCGTTCATGGTGGTGGTTTCAGTTTGTAAAATTACAAAACCTGTGGCGGGTATAAAAGCTTAAGGAAACTGAAATACGATAAAAAAAATGGCAGCCTGCATTAACATCTTGTGTCCTGCTACGAAATCCTTCTCTTTTGACAATCAACAACTCACAAACTTTTCTTAATACGTGCAATTGTGTAACCAATCGGGGTAATTGCATAAGGGAAAGTGGCTATTTATCAGAGAAATTTGTACAGGAAAGGAATACATAACGGCCTATAAGTATGCTTAATACTTAATTATATATTCCAGGTTAGCTACCCGCCCCCTGATTTTAAAATTTATTATAAACACCAAGCCTGGAAAGATATTCCTACAGGCTACTCTTTGCCAAAAATTAAAAGATATGCAACCTACACCTACAACAAAAACGAGTGCCCCAACACATGATGCCGGCTTAACCGCACAAAATGAAAATGTATATGATATGGTGGTTTTTTGCCACCTGCGTTGGGATTTTGTATACCAAAGGCCACAACACCTTATAAGCCGTATGGCTAAAGACCAAAAAATATTATTGATAGAAGAACCCTGGTTTAGAGAACAGGAAGAGGGAAGCAGGCTTACTAAAGTAAATGATAACCTGCATGTATTACAGCCTAATGTAAGGTATATAGAAGATATAGAGACCGTACTGGCACAGTACACCGGTAAAAAAGTAGCTACAGGCTGGTTTTATTCGGCATCGTTCGTACCGTTGTTAAGCTACTTTGAGTTTAATACTATAGTGTATGATTGTATGGATGAGCTTACACTATTTAAAAATGCCCCTGAAAAACTTGTTGAGCAGGAGCGTTACCTTATGGCAAATGCAAGCGTGGTGTTTACCGGTGGTAAATCGTTATACGAATCTAAAGCGCAACACCATGACAATGTACATTGTTTCCCAAGCTCTGTAGACCAGGAACATTTTGCCAAGGCACAGAACGGTATTGCCATCCCGCATGACATAGCAAATATACAAGGTCCTATTGCAGGGTATTTTGGGGTAATAGATGAGCGACTTAACCTGCAGCTTATTAACGAGGTTGCCCTTTTAAAACCGGATATGAGTTTTGTAATGATAGGGCCGCTGGCAAAAATAGGCGAGCACGATTTGCCAAGGCAGCACAACATACATTACCTGGGTATGAAAGATTATAAAGAACTGCCGGGCTACCTAAAGGCATTCTCTGTAGCCATGATGCCCTTTGCGCTTAATGATGCTACAAAATACATAAGCCCAACCAAAACATTAGAATATATGGCTGCCGGGAAACCTATGGTTTCTACCGCTATAAAAGATGTGGTTAGGGATTATAGCGGCTGTGTTGAGATTGTTGAGTCTGCTCAGGAATTTTCTGCTGCCATTGACAAACTTATTGCTGCTGCACCGGATGTTTTACTGGAAGCAGAGTATGCTAACATCCTTAAAAACACTTCGTGGAATGCCACTGCAGATAGAATGAAAGTATTAATTAAAAGCGCCGTATAATAATATGAAAAATGCAGACATTGTAATTATAGGTGCGGGCATTAGTGGTGCCGTACTGGCAGAACGCTATGCAAACCTTGGAAAAAAAGTATTGATTATAGAGAAACGCGACCACATTGCGGGTAACTGTTACGACTATATAGACGAGAACGGAATATTAGTATCTAAATATGGTGCGCACCTTTTTCATACCAACGAAGAAGATGTATGGCAATATATTAACCGGTTTTGTGAATTTTATCCTTTTGAACATAAAGTTATAGCGCAGGTAGACGGGCAGCTGGTGCCTATACCGGTAAACATAACTACCGTAAATAAATTATTCGGCACTAATATTACCACTGAAGCCGAGATGAAAAATTGGCTTGATGAAAACCGCCTGCCTATTGATGCTCCTAAAGACGGGCGTGAAGCAGCATTAAATAAAGTGGGGAAGGTGCTGTATGAAAAAATGTTTAGGCACTATACAAAAAAGCAGTGGGACAAATACCCGGAAGAACTGGATGCATCGGTACTGGACCGTATACCGGTGCGTACCAATTATGACGACCGTTATTTTTCTGATAAATACCAGGCACTACCCATGGGTGGATATACCAAATTGTTTGAAGGTATACTGAATCACCCTAATATTGAGGTGCTGTTAAATACCGACTATTTTGACGTAAAAGATGAGGTTACCGGATATGACAAATTATTTTATACCGGCCCCGTAGACCGTTATTTTGAATTTAAGCACAGCCTTACCGAAAAACTGGAGTATCGATCTATAAACTTTGTAAGTGAAACTGTAGATGCCGAATTCTATCAGGAAAACTCGGTGGTAAACTATCCGGGGCAAGAGGTAGGCTTTACACGTATTATAGAGTACAAGCATTTTGGTAACCAGAAGTCGGATAAGACCACTATTGTAAAAGAATATACTACTGATGAAGGCGACCCGTACTATCCGGTGCCCAATCCTAAGAACCAACACATTTACGAAAAGTATAAGGCAGAAGCCGACGCGCTTATAGATGTGTATTTTGTGGGAAGGCTGGCTAATTACAAGTATTTTAATATGGACCAGGCGTTTAAAAATGCGCTGGATTTATTTTCTTCTCTTGAAGTTGATGCTATTGCAAACCAAAACGTTGAGGAGGAGCTTATATGAGTGTTTTCCAGTCATTCTTTATGGGCGGCTACGAATGTGCCGACCATATAAACAGGTCGGGAGCACGTATCAATTTATTGCAGGACACACAGCATGATGTAAGGGCAGAGGAAGACTATAAAGATTTAGTGGGCATAGGTATTACAACCGTGCGCGAAGGTATTTGCTGGAGCGCGGTAGAAACATCTCCTTATATTTTTGATTTTACCGAGGTAAAGAACAGGATGGATGCCGCCGAAAGGCAGGGCGTTCAACTCATTTGGGACTTAATACACTTTGGGTATCCTGATGGTCTATACCCCACGCATCCGCATTTTTGCAGCCGTTTTGCTGCGCTGTGCGATGCTTTTGCTACGTTTTATAAAGCGGCTACAAAGGCACCGTTGCTGGTAGTGCCGGTAAATGAGATAAGTTTTTTATCGTGGCATTCCGGCGATGTGCGTGGTACGGTGCCTTTTGCGGTAAACAGCGGTTGGGACATGAAGTACCATTTATGCAAGGCTGCCATTATAGGAATTAAGGTGCTTAAGGAGTTGATACCGGATTGCCGTATTGTGTGTGTAGAGCCGCTGATAAAGATACACCCCGGCTACGAACAAAATTTAGAGCACATACAAAACATGAACGACCACCAGTTCCAGGCAATGGACATCATTGGCGGGCGCATGTGCCCGGAGCTTGGCGGCAGGGAAGAGTACCTTGATATACTGGGCTTTAACTATTACTGGAACAGCCAGTGGGATCATGGCATAGGCGAACTTCCCTGGCCGGAAACCGAAGTCCGCCGTGCAACAGTTGCCTCGCTATTAGAAATGGCGCATGCGCGTTACCACAAACCTATTTTTTTATCAGAGACAGGGCACTTTGGCATTGGCCGCGCCCCATGGATAGACGAAATAACAATGGAATGCATTGAGGCTATTAACAATGGTGTAGAATTACTGGGCGTGTGCATTTACCCTGTAATAGACCGCCCCAATTGGGATAATCTTTTAGAATACCACGATTGCGGTATTTGGGATATGGACGAAAATAAAGACCGCATCCCACACAACGATTCTATAACAGCAATACTCGATGGGCAAAAGCTTATAGAGGCCTGCCTTAAGAATAAGTCTTCCGGATTAGAGAAAATAGCAGACTCGGTTTCAGGACTGTACCATCGCATAACCGACACAATTTAGATTTCAAAATACCCCAAAAATGCCTGAGGCCCTTAACCAATCTACTGGTTAGGGGTTTTTTGTTAAGTGCATCATATAGGCAACAAAATACATGAATTTTGTCATTTGTGAAAATTTGTGTAATTAGTGGCTTAGAACCAAAAAAATCCTATTTTTACATCAATGAAAATTACAAGGCAAATACTTACCTTATTGCTGTCAGTTTATTTACTGGCACTTATGGTGCTGCCCTGTAATGACGATCATTCGCATGCGCAGGTTACTACCGAAGACCAAATTGCACAGGCAGACAATAATCATGATGATGTAGATGCCTGTTCGCCGTTTTGTGTATGCTCCTGCTGTACAACACCTATTATGGTGCAGCAAATTATCACATTCGAATCACTGCCTGCAATAATTCCTTACAACCGCGAAGTAAATAGTTTTTACATGCCGGTTACCTCTACCTATTCCGGTTCCATCTGGCAGCCACCCCAGTTAGTATAATGATGCATTCCGCAATTGCGGATTAAATGCGTGTGCCTTAGTTAACCACGAATTTCACTAATTTTCATAAATTTCATTAGGATTGAATTTGTGTAATCAAAATAAGCGATTTTAAATTCGTATGATTAGTGTAATTCATGGGTAAGTTTTTTACACCGCATAATTATTTGGCTTTCGCCAAAAATTTCATCATTATATAAATATCAAATGTTAGATAAGATAATTCATTTCAGCATCCATAATAAATTTATTATAGGGCTGTTTACCCTCGCGTTGTTGGTTACGGGCACGTGGTCGCTATACAATTTACCCATAGATGCCCTGCCCGATATTACCAATAACCAGGTACAAATAATTACCACGTCGCCCACGCTTGCCACGCAGGAGGTAGAGCAGTTTATAACCTATCCCATAGAGCAGGCCGTAAAGCCCATACCTAATGTGGTAGAGCTACGCTCTATAAGCCGCTTTGGGCTTAGTGTGGTTACTGTTGTTTTTAAAGAAAATGTAGATATTTACTGGGCGCGTGCCCAAATATCGGAAAGGCTTAAGCAAGCCGAAGACGTAATATCTAAAGACCTTGGCGTGCCGGAAATGGCTCCTATAAGCACCGGCCTTGGCGAGATATACCAGTACGTAGTCTTCCCTAAAAAAGGGTATGAAGATAAATTTGATGCCACAAGCCTGCGTACTATTCAGGACTGGATCATTAAGCCGCAATTAATAGGCACTCCGGGTGTAGCAGAGGTTAATACCCTGGGCGGAAACCTTAAGCAGTATGAAATTGCCGTACAGCCCGACCGCCTTAAAAGCATGAATACCACTATTGCCGAGATCTTCGCGGCATTAGCATCTAATAACGAAAATACGGGCGGTGCTTATATAGATAAGAAACCGTATGCCTATTTTATTCGTGGTATAGGTATGGTAAACGGCATAGAAGACATCAATAAAATAGTTATTAAGAACCAGAACGGCATCCCCATATTAATTAGGGATGTGGCAAAGGTGCAGATAGGCAGCAGCATTCGCTACGGCGCGGTTACTAAAGATGGCAAGGGCGAAGAGGTGAGCGGTATGGTCATGATGCTTAAAGGCGAGAACAGTGGACAGGTAGTTGCACGCGTTAAAGAAAAAATGGAGCAGATTAAAAAATCGCTACCTAAAGGGGTGGACATTGCCCCATTTATGGACCGTACCAAACTGGTAGACCATGCCATACACACCGTGCAAACCAACCTTATAGAAGGTGCACTTATCGTGATCTTTATCCTTGTACTGCTGCTGGGCAACTGGCGGGCAGGGCTTGTAGTGGCATCGGTTATTCCGTTGGCGTTGCTGTTTGCCATAAACATGATGAAACTTTTTGGTGTGAGCGGCAACCTTATGAGCCTTGGCGCAATAGACTTTGGTATTATTGTAGATGGCGCCGTAATTATTGTAGAAGCGATAATACACAGGCTGCAGGTGCGAAAGGCCGGGCAGCTCTCTGCAGATGAGATGAATGATGAGGTGTATGAAGCATCGTCAAAAATCAGGAGCAGTGCTGCCTTTGGCGAGATCATTATACTAATAGTATACCTTCCTATTCTTGCACTTACCGGTACAGAGGGTAAAATGTTTGGGCCAATGGCTCAAACAGTAGGCTTTGCGGTATTAGGTGCGTTTATATTGTCGCTTACATACGTGCCAATGATGAGTGCGCTTGTACTTAAAAAGGAAACCGGGCATACGCCGAATATAAGCGACAGGATTATTAATGCCATTGACCGCGTTTACAGGCCTATGCTTAATAAAGCATTGCAGATAAAAGCAATTATATTAGGTACCTCTATAGCCTTATTTGTGGCAGCCTTACTAGTTTTTAATTCGCTTGGCGGAGAGTTTATCCCAATGCTCGATGAAGGCGACGTTGCTACACACTTAATAATTGCTTCGGGCAGTTCGCTGTCGCAGGAAGTGGAGGCTACTACCAAAGCCGAACAGATACTAAAAGCTAAATTTCCGGAAGTAACAATGGTGGTGGCAAAAATAGGCAGTGCCGAAATCCCTACCGACCCGATGCCTATTGAGGCAGCCGACCTTATTATATTACTGAAAGACAAAAAAGAATGGACATCGGCAAAAACAAAAGAGGAGCTGATGAAAAAAATGGAGAAGGCACTGGAAGATATTCCCGGCGCCAGTACCGAATTTTCGCAGCCCATACAAATGCGCTTTAACGAATTGATGACAGGTGTGCGCAGCGATGTAGCCATTAAAATATTTGGTGAAGATATAGATATGCTGGTGGGCAAAGGCGATGAGGCACTGCAACTAATACAGGGCATAGAAGGTGTAACAGCCGCAAAAGCAGAGCGTGTTGCAGGCCTTCCGCAGATAACCGTTCGTTATAACAAAGATAAACTGGCGTTGTACGGACTTAATATTGGCGACCTTAACCGTGTTATCCGGATGGGGTTTGCAGGAGAATCTGCCGGGTTGATATATGAGGGCGAAAAACGTTTTGATCTTGTTGTTCGACTGGAGCAGGGCAGCCGTAACGATATTTCGAGCCTTAAGGCTCTGTTTGTCACGCTGCCATCGGGCAACCAGATCCCGTTAGAGCAGGTGGCCGACATAAAGTATGAAGACGGCCCCATGCAGATAAGCCGTGAAGATGGCAAACGCCGGATAGTAGTAGGCTTCAACGTGCGCGGTAAAGACATTCAGGGCGTTGTACAGCAAATTCAGGCAAAGCTGGATGGTAAACTAAAACTTCCCGATGGCTACTATATTACGTATGGCGGGCAGTTCGAAAACCTGCAGGCCGCTAACGACAGGCTTATGATAGCAGTACCTGTAGCCCTCGGCTTAATATTTATTTTGCTGTATTTTACCTTTAAATCAATCAAACAATCATTGCTTATTTTTACTGCCATACCGCTATCGGCCATTGGAGGCATCTTTGCTTTGTGGCTACGGGGAATGCCTTTTAGTATCTCGGCAGGGGTAGGGTTTATTGCATTGTTTGGCGTGGCGGTGCTTAACGGCATTGTGCTTATTGCCTATTTTAACCAGTTAAAACAAGAAGGAATGGAAAATATTTATGACCGTATAAAAGAGGGTACAAAAGTGCGCCTTCGTCCGGTTATCTTAACGGCAGCCGTAGCATCGTTAGGATTTTTGCCTATGGCATTAAGTACTACCGCAGGCGCTGAGGTACAGAAGCCGTTAGCTACAGTTGTTATTGGAGGACTGATAACAGCAACTTTGCTTACGCTTATTGTTCTTCCTATTTTATACTATTATTTTGAAAGTGGCTTTAAAGCAAAGAACAATGCAGTTCTGCCGATAATCGTAATAAGCCTTTTCGGATTTTCCGCGACTGCGCAGACTCCAAAAAACCTAAACCTGCAGGAAGCCATTAAAGTTGGCCTAAGCAGCAATATGAATGTTCAATCCTCTACATTGGATATTCAGATGCAACAGCAATTGAGGGGAACAGCATACGACATTGCCAAGACGCAGGTAAACGGCATATTTGGGCAAATAAATACTGCCGCGCAGGATAAGAACTTTAGCATCTCGCAAACGTTTAGCCCATTCCAATATAGTGCGGCGAAGAAACTGCTGAATGAGAATATTACAGCAAGCCAATTGAGGCTGAGCATTACCAAACAGGATATTACGTACAGCATCCGCCAGTCGTGGAATACTATTTTATACTATTCTGAAATGAATAAAATGCTGCAAAAGCAAAACGCGCTGATGCAGAAATTTGTACGGTCGGCGAGCCTTAAGTATGAAACTGGTGAGTCTAATTCGCTTGAAAAAATTACCGCGGTATCTAAACAGCAGGAACTGGAACAACAAATAAAACAGAATGAAGCATTACTTAAAAGTGAGAAATATAAAATTAGCGCGCTCCTAAACCTTGACGCTGATTTTACTGTAGCCGATACCTCGTTTACAGCGCTGCCCACTCTGGAATTGCTGGATGCTGCTAAGGTTAAGCAAAATGCATCTGTTCAACTCGCGTCTCAAAATGTAGCCATAGCTAAAGCGAATAACAGGGTAGCTAAATCGGTACTGTGGCCAGATCTTACTGCCGGATATTTTGTACAATCATTTAAAGGCAACCAGGAAGTAAGCGGGCAAACGGTATACTATAACGGCACGCCCCGCTTTAACGGTTTTACCGTTGGAATATCCCTGCCGGTTTTTGCAGGCAGCACTATTTCACGCAGTAAGGCAGCTAAAATTAATATCGAGATTCAGCAAAAAAATGCCGACTACCTGGGCCTCCAACTGCAAAGCCAGTACAAACAGGAAGCAGAGCAGCTTATTACGTATGAGTCGGTTTTGACGTACTACAAAAACACTGCCCTGCCCAATGCAGAAACAATTGCAAGAAATGCAACCAAAGCCTATCAAAACGGAGATATATCGTATGTAGAATATGTGCAGGTGCTGGAAACAGCGCTCGATATCAGGACAAATTACATCACTGCCCTAAACAATTATAACACTACCGTAATTAATTTACAGTACCTGGTTAATCAATAATAATTATGAAAAAACAGAACAGTATATATATACTTATTGCGGCGGTAGCAATTGCCCTGATACTTTATTTCGTATTAAAGCCCAAAGCGGTTACCGAAAGTGAAGCCGAAGAACCCGCAACCGAAAAACCCCACGCTGAAGCCCCTGCTAAAGAAGTAGAGCTTAATGAAGCCCAGTATAATGCAGCCGGGGTAGCACTGGGCACATTTACCATGAAAAACCTGAGCGATGTGGTTAATGCTAACGGCTACACCAAGCTGCCGCCACAAAACCAAGCCGATATATCGGTACATTTAGGTGGGGTGGTGCAAACCATTAAAGTGATTGAGGGCGAATTTGTAAAGAAAGGCGAGGTACTGGCAACCATCGAAAGTCCGGAGTTTGCCAAGTTGCAGGAAGCCTACCTTACGTCTAAAAGTAACCTCGAATTTTTATCGTTAGAATATGACCGCCAGAAAAAGCTAAGCGAGGAAGACGTTAATTCTAAGAAAGTGTTTCAACGCGCCAAATCTGATTATGATATAGAGAAGGCACGCTACAGTTCGCTGCAAAAACAACTTTCTATATTAAATTTGGGTAATGGTACAAATGCGTCGAGCACCATGCCGGTAGTTGCGCCAATATCGGGTTATGTAACCGAGGTTAATGTAAAAATAGGAACTAATGCTGAGGTAGGTAAGCCACTCTTTGGTATTGTAGACAACTCTAAGCTGCATGTTGATTTACTGGTCTACGAAAAAGACCTGCATAAAGTAAGGGCAGGGCAAAACATAAGGTTCGTGCTAACCAATCAGGATAACATAGAGATTACCGGAAAAGTATTTAACGTGAGCAAGGCATTTGAAAACGAAACCAAATCAGTCGCGGTACATGCTGATATTTCTAACAGCAACCAAACGCTGATACCGGGTATGTATGTAAATGCCCTTATAGATGTGGGTACTCAAAACGTAGCTTCGCTACCGGCAGATGCCATAGTACGGGCAGATGGCCGTGAATTTATATTTATACTGGAGGAAGGCCATGAAGAAGAAGCCGGACATAAAGAGGAGGGTAAAACGTTTCATTTTCAGCGTATAGAAGTAAAAACAGGAACGGCTCAGTTGGGTTACGTACAGGTATCTATACTACAGCCTATAGATATAAATGCACAGATAGTACTTAAAGGGGCCTACTACATACAAAGCCATTTAATAAAAAATGAGGGTGGCGGGGGCCATGAGCATTAAAATAACACATAAAGATATGGGACACGATCATAGTGGGCACAGTCATTCTCACGAAGAGGAAAGCAATTTTAAAGCATACATTCCGGCTATACTTAGTTTTATACTATTAGTTTCGGGTATAGTATTCGAGCAAACGGGCGTTGGGTTTTTCAAGGCTCCGGTACCATTAATTTGGTATATAATAGCCTATGTATTTGTGGGCCTCAAAGTAAATTATGAAGCTTTAAAAGAAATAAGGCATGGCAATGTATTCTCAGAATTTTTCCTGATGTCGCTCGCAACCGTTGGTGCTTTTTTTATCGGGGAATATTCTGAAGGTGTTGCAGTAATGCTGTTTTACAGCGTTGGGGAGTTGTTTCAGGATGCCGCTGTAAACAAGGCACAGCGAAGTATTAAGGCATTGCTGGACATCAGGCCGGAAAGCGTAACTGTACTAAGGGATGGAAAAGAGTTTGTAGTAAAGCCGTCGGAGGTTTTAATTGGTGAGGTTATCCAGGTAAAACCGGGTGAGAAAGTCGCGTTGGATGGTGAGTTGTTAACCAATAACGCATCTTTTAATACTGCGGCATTAACCGGCGAGAGCAATCCCGATACTATTGAGAAAGGGCAGCGTGTACTGGCAGGGATGATAAATATTGATAAACTTGCTGAGGTTACTGTTACCGCACTGTTTAAAGACAGTAAGCTGTCGCGAATTTTAGAGATGGTGCAGGAAGCTACCGCTAAAAAATCGAAGACGCAGCTGTTTATCTCAAGGTTTGCCAAAATTTATACACCTATTGTAGTCTTTTTAGCAATAGCGATTTTATTTGTGCCGTACCTTTTTGTAAATGATTATGTTTTTAACCACTGGCTGTACAGGGCATTGGTGTTTTTAGTCATTTCATGCCCGTGTGCTTTGGTAATATCGGTACCGCTGGGCTACTTTGGCGGTATTGGGCTGGCATCCCGCAAGGGAATTCTGTTTAAAGGGAGCAATTACCTTGATGTTATGACTAAGGTAGATACTGTTGTTATGGATAAGACCGGTACCCTTACCAAAGGGGTTTTTAAGGTGCAGCAAATAGTTACGGCTAACTTTAATGAGCAGGAACTCCTGAAGTTGACGGCAGCACTCGAAAGTAAATCGACGCACCCTATTGCGAAGGCAGTTGTACTGCACGCAGGAGATACTGAAAATGCAGTTATTACGGATGTGGAAGAGATAGCGGGCCACGGGCTTAAAGGCACTGTAGATGGCAGGCAGGTATTGGCGGGGAACATAAAACTGCTTAAAAAGTTTGCCATTAGTTATGACACGGCTGTCGAGGCTATTGCCGATACCATTGTAGTTGTAGCGGTTGATGGTGTTTATGCAGGCTATATTACTATTGCCGACGAGATAAAACCCGAGGCCAAACAAGCCATACAGCATTTGCACTCCCTTGGCATAAAAACAGTAATGCTTAGCGGCGACAAACAAAGTATTGTAGATAATGTTGCTAAAACCCTGGGTATAGATAGCGCCTTCGGCGATTTACTGCCAGAGAATAAAGTGCAGAAGGTACAGGAATTGAAAGACCGGGGGCGTACCGTAATTTTTGTGGGCGATGGTGTTAACGATGCCCCTGTGGTAGCCCTTGCAGATGCAGGTATAGCCATGGGTGGCCTGGGGAGCGATGCAACTATAGAAACCGCCGATGTGGTTATACAGGATGACCGGCCAGATAAAATAGCGATAGCCATTAAGGTAGGGAAATTAACCCGCAAGATTGTACTGCAAAATATTACCCTTGCCTTTGGGGTTAAGGTCGTAGTATTAATTTTAGGTGCGGGTGGCATAGCCAATTTATGGGAAGCCGTCTTTGCCGATGTAGGTGTAGCACTACTGGCAATACTTAATGCGGTAAGGATACAAAAGATAAAGCTCTAAAACAACAAAACCCACTCTGCCGAGTGGGTTTTTATATAAAGGCTTCGGCCAATGCAGTATCTATTCTTCAGCGCCAACAAGTTTAGCAGCACTACGGTATAAAAATACACCGTGAATGTTTCTGCGTGCAAAACGTGCAGATGATTCGGCATTTACCATTTTAATGTAAAGTGCTTTAGGCACACCAAAATATTCGTACTTGGCACCATCTGTAAAGTTGATGTAAAGCACCATATTGTCAAAGTAAAAATCGGCAATACCAGCTGTTGTAATAGTTTTAGTATACTCAGCTTTGTTTCTTTCGGCAGTTTCCGGAGCTACACTTACTAAAAAGTGGTAAGCAGCAATAAACTCAGTACTTTTAGCTTCAGCTTCAAGCCTTTCAGCCTCATCAGCAATAGTGTCAGGATGAAAATCCTTCATGCTGTTCCTGTAAATAGTTTTAAGCTCTTTTAAAGTAGCGGCTTTGGTAACGTTGAGTAATTTCCTGTACTCAACAATTTTTTTCATATTCATAAAAATCTTCTTTTCAGTAGGTAAAGCCACAACGGGTGGCGGCAAATTGCGTGCAAAGGTACTACTATATGTTTAAAAATCAAATCATTTAATTTATCTGGCATAAAAAAATATGTTATCATAACGTAAACGGCATTTTTAATTAAAATAACCTGCTGTTTAAAATTGTACTTGCCCATTTTGCACAACTTACTATCTTTGAAGATTAGCACCGCAACTAAAACGATGTAATGTTTTGGCGGCTATAACAAACCAAGTAACCATTATACTAATGAATGCAACTGCACCGGCCACCAAGCCACATTACCTTATACTCGACGGCCTGCGTGGCATAGCCGCCATTATGGTCGTGATCTTTCACATTTTAGAAGCTCATGCCGGTGGCAGCCATATAGACCAGATTATAAACCACGGCTACCTTGCGGTCGATTTTTTCTTCATGCTGTCCGGGTTTGTAATTGGCTATGCTTATGATGACCGATGGGCTACACTTACAACCGGTAGCTTCTTTAAACGCCGACTAATACGCCTGCAGCCCATGGTAGTAATGGGAATGATAATCGGCGCTATAGCCTACTATTTTGGCGCATCAGATTTGTTCCCCATGATTGCCGGCATGCCTGCCTGGAAGGTAATAGGTATTATGCTTATAGGGTTTACGCTTATCCCTGTACCGCCCTCTATGGATATTCGCGGTTGGGACGAGATGCATCCGCTTAACGGCCCGGGATGGTCGCTTTTCTTTGAGTATATCGCGAATATACTGTATGCACTCTTTGTCAGGAAGTTCTCTAAAACAGCATTAGCTGTACTGGTGTTCTTATCGGGTGCGGCGCTTATACATTATGCAGTAACATCAGATAGTGGCGATGTAATAGGAGGATGGAGTGTTACGCTGCCACAGTTAAGGATAGGCTTCACACGTTTAATGTATCCGTTCTTTGCGGGTTTACTGCTGTGCCGCGTGGTAAAGATAGCGCACATTAAAAATGCATTCTTGTGGAGTGGCCTGCTGCTGGTGCTTATCCTTGCCTTCCCGCGGGTAGGGGGTGCCGACCATTTATGGATGAACGGCCTTTATGATTCACTTACTATTATATTTATTTTTCCGCTGGTTATATACCTTGGGGCGGGCGGTACAGTGCACAATAAGGCATCGCTAAAATTGTCTAAATTCTTTGGCGATATTTCTTATCCTATTTACATAACCCACTACCCACTTATATATGTGTATACAGCTTATGTAGTAGATAATAAACTTTCGTTTACTAAGGCTCTGCCGGTTGCGGCGCTTGTATTGCTATTAAGCATTGCCATTGCCTATGCCTGTTTAAAATGGTATGATGAGCCGGTAAGGAAGTGGCTGAATAAAAAGTTTGCTTAAATAATTATTTTATTGAAAATCAATGTGTTAATGTTGTGCTAATGTCGCTCAATGGCAAAACCATGTGTTTTTTGTTAACGTATACATTTGTATCAATTATGAATTGATTACACTTTGTTTAGCGTTTTTAAAATTAACTTGCACAAAAATTAAAATACATGCATAAAATTACTCCTTTACAGCGCAGCATTGACGAAAGTGCATCACTATTAGTAAAACAACGTGAAAAATACGATTCTATACGTGATTTTTGCTATGCTTTCATAATTGCTTGTGTATACTTATTTTTCGTTCTGGCTTTAACATATTTTGATGTTATTTAAAATACACTTTGCGTTTTTTGTAATATTCGAGCCATGCTTTAATTTTTGCTACATGCACCAGCTTTAAATAATTTTCTGTAAGAAATATGTTAGACCAGTCAAACCTTTGGCACTGCACGCCCAGGTAAAATATCCAGATTGCTGTTGCGGCTTTGGGTATTAGCTGTAGTTCACTGGCAATTAACTTACGCGTAGCGTTGTAACCTTTTAAAAAGTTTTGCACTTTAATTTCGTATAATTCCTTATCGGCCTCTATGTGAAAAAGCTGTTTACAAAAATATGCTACATCAAAAACCAGCCATCCATTGCCGCAAAAATCAAAATCGAATAACGTTACCTCATTGTTGGCAGTTACGGTCATATTATCATACCAAATATCAAGATTTACAATGCCAACTGGAATATCTGATGGAACCTGCTTAAAAAAATCACCAATCTCTTCGGCTTGTTCTTTAATGAATTTCATCTCGGGTAACTCTCCGCCAAAATATTCAGATGCATATTTATAAGGCAACCCAAGCATAGATTGAGGGTTGTAATCCATGCGTTCAATTTTATGGTTAAGTGTCAGGTTGTGTATAGATGCCATTAAGGAGCCTATAGTGTAGCAGGTGTCTACATCCATAGTTCTTATCTTATCGCCTTCGGCAAAAGAAAACAAGACACCATAACGTACTCCTTCGGGCGCGTTAATACCCTGAATAAAGTTTCCGCCTGTATCGGCAATAGGGCAGGAGATGCCAATGCCGTGCTCTTTCAATAAATTAAGCAGGTTAATTTCTTCCGTTATTTCCAGCTCAGTTCGCCAGTTATAACTATAAACCCTTAACGCATATTTTGTACTGCCGTCATTAATAAAATAGGTGTGGTTAATACCAGTCCTAAATAATGTGCAGGCGGTATTTTCGCCCAGCCCGTATTTTTCAATAGCAAACACTCCTAAATCTTTAGCAGAAAGTGTGGAGGATGTAACCGGGAAATTTTTCATTTGCAGGCGTGGAGTTTAAGGTGGGGTAGTATAAAACAAAAAATCCCTTAACAATAAAGCTAAGGGATTTTTTTGTGGTACCTCCAGGAATCGAACCAGGGACACATGGATTTTCAGTCCATTGCTCTACCAACTGAGCTAAGGTACCGGTAATAAGAGCACTAACAGGGTAAAAATAAAAATCCTTAAACTAATTTAGGAAATTTTGTGGTACCTCCAGGAATCGAACCAGGGACACATGGATTTTCAGTCCATTGCTCTACCAACTGAGCTAAGGTACCATTGTTAATGCGGGTGCAAATATATAATCTTTTTTAACATCTGCAAAGCAAAGGTTAAAAAAAATGTATTGCTATCTTTGCAGCATTAAAAATAACGAAATGCTTTTAGCCGTAGATATAGGCAATACAAAAATTAAAGCCGCTGTATTTGAGGGTACTGTCCTACTGGAAAAATTTATTTTTAGCCATGAGGATGCCTTAAATGGAGTGGAAATAATTTTAAAAAAATTTCCTGAAGCCACTCAAAGTATCATGAGCGTGGTAGGGAAAGAAGATAATAATCTGTTATTATGGCTGCAGGGCAATACAAAACTAATTGCAGTTAACCACACATTGCAGTTTCCTTTTATAAATAAATATGCCACGCCTGCCACACTGGGTATAGACAGGATGGTGCTTGCAGCCGGTGCCGTGTTGCAGTACCCGGATAGCCCCCGGCTGGTTATAGATGCGGGTACCTGTGTAACGTATGATTTTACTGATGCAGAAAATCAATATCTGGGTGGTGCAATTTCGCCGGGATTGCAGTTAAGATATAATGCCATGCATAATTTTACGGCAAAACTTCCGTTGTTATATCCGGAAATGCCTCAAAGTTACATAGGCAACAGCACAAAAGCATCTATGCATAGTGGGGTTGTAAACGGCCTTTTGCACGAAGTAGAGGGTTTTATTGCGCAGTATAATCAAGAGTATCAGGATGTAACAGTAATATTAACGGGAGGAGACGCCGAATTTTTGGCTAAAAGATTAAAAAACACCATATTTGCCAATTCAAATTTCTTATTAGAAAGTTTGAATCTTTTATATTTATATACGAACTAAAAATGATCAAAAAAATTATTGCAGGCCTTTGCCTTCTGCTTTCAACGGTTGCTTTTGCACAGGAAAACAATGCCTCACCTTACTCGTTTTATGGCGTTGGCGATGTAAAGTTTAAAGGAACTGTAGAGAACAGGTCTATGGGGGGCGTAGGAATATTGCCAGACAGTATACACATAAACCTGCAAAACCCGGCTACATACAGTGCTTTAAAATTTACAACTTTTGCCGTAGGGGGTACAACATCGAGCACTAATTTTAAAACAAACGACGCCAGCGATACCGCAGGGCGCACCACACTTGATTATGTTGCAGTAGCACTGCCTTTTAAAAAGATAGGTGTGGCATTTGGTTTAATGCCTTATACGGCGGTGGGCTACAGGGTGTCAGATAGTATTGTTAGCGGTACAGATGGCCTTACAAGATACAGGCAATTTAGGGGTAGTGGTGGTTTAAACCGCGTATTTTTTGGCGCAGCTTACAAAATAACGCCACAATTAAGTATAGGGGCAGAGTTCCAGTATAATTTTGGGAATATAGAAACACGATCTGTAGTAGGTGTTCCGGGTGTGCAATATGCCACACGCGAAATTAATACATCTGATTATAAAGGGGCAGGTTTTAATGTAGGTGCAACATATCAGGCATTATTAAATAAAAAGTACACATGGACTTTAAGTGCGTTATACACACCAGAAATTAGCCTCGATTCTAATACGACCAGAAATACGGCAACAATAACAACATCATCATCAGGATCTGAGGCGGCAGTAAACCAGCTTACCAGCACGCTGTCTTCAAGCGACTCCAAACTTCCTTCCAAATTTTCGGCAGGTACAGGTATTGGCCAGGTAAGAAGCTGGTTTGCAGGTGTAGAGTATACCTATCAGCAAAGCAATAAAATAGGCAACCGTTTAGATAACGTTTCTACTACCCAGTTTAAAAATTCTTCTAAGATATCACTTGGCGGTTATTTTATCCCTAAATACATGTCATACACCAGTTACCTTAGCAGGGTTACGTACCGTGCCGGTTTAAAGTATGAAAAAACAGGCCTTGTTATTGCGGGAGAAGATATTAACGATATGGGTATAAGCCTTGGTGCAGGTTTGCCGCTTAGCGGTACTATTGGCGGTTCTAACCTTAATATAGGTTTAGAGTATGGCAAAAGGGGTACTAAAAATGCAGGTCTTGTACAGGAAAATTACTTTAGTGTATTTATAGGCTTATCTCTAAACGATAAGTGGTTCGTAAAAAGAAGATACGAATAACATAAAAATTGCAGCATGAAAATTAAACAGGCTCTTTTAATATTTTTTGCAGGCATAACTGCATTAACTGCCCATGCACAAACATATAAGTGCGAAGCCGGCTTTAAGGCGCTTGAAGATAAAATAAAGGCAAAAAGCTATGACGATGTCTTGCCTTTACTGCCTGCACTTATAAAAAATTGCCATAAATATAATGCTAAACTTTATATTTATGGCGAAGAGGCGATTTTAAATAAACTGCTGTATACCCGTGCAGATAAAGATAAAAAAGCTTTAGACCAGGACTTGCTATCGCTTTATGATGCACAGGAAAAGAATTTTCCTAATACGGGTGCCGCGGTAAAAAAAGCTATGGTGCTAAATGAAAAAAAACTGGGTACCGATGCCGAGGTGTATAAATTGCTAAATGCTGCCTTTACAGCTGCACCGGCCACGTTTACAGATTATACATCGTTGCAGTTATACTTTAACCAGTATTTAAAGGCTTATGAAACCGGAACTACCGGCATTACACAGGAGCAGTTTATAGCAAAATTTGGCGATGTGCTTGCGCAGGTAGCGGCTGTAAAAACAGCTGTAACAGATAAAAGGGCGGCAATTAATGCTAAATTACAGAACGAAACCCTTACTGCAGAAGAAAAACAATATTTAAATACAACAAGCTCTACAGAGAAAACACTCGATGCTGTAGCTATTAATATAACTAAAGCATCGTCTAAATATCTTAATTGCGAAAAACTGGAACAGTATTATGCCGGTAATTTCGGGAGTAATAAGGCTAATGCTGGCTGGCTCCAGGGTATGGTAAGTGTTATGTACCTTAGTAAATGCTATAAATCAGATGTGTTGTATAATGGTGCTTTAGCACTTAACGCCATCAAGCCGGGGTATGAAAGTGTTAACAGGCTTGGCTACCTTTCGCAAAAAAGGAATGCCCTGCCGGATGCTATTAAATATTATGACCAGGCAGCAGAATTGCAGCAGGACCCTGAATTAAAAGCTAATCTTTATAACGATATTGTTTCGCTTTACAGGATTAGCGATAAAGGCGAAGCGAAAAAATATATACAAAAATCGATGGCGGCAAACCCAAAATCGGGCAAGCCTTATTTGCTGCTTGCAAGTCTTTACACATCAGCATCAAAAGAGTGTAACCTTAGCGATTTTGAGGCTAAAGCGTTATATTTTGTTGCGATAGAAACTCTTAAAAAGGCAGAGGCGGCCGACGAAAAGACCAAAGCTACTGTGGCTTCGTTAACCGGGGAGTATACTAAAAATTTACCTACAAAAAAAGAAGCTAAAGCGGCTAAAAAAGGTAAAGGGGATGTTATTACCTTTGGTTGCTGGATAAACGAGAGTGTAACCTTACCTAAATTAAAATGAGAAATCTCATAAATTATATAAGCATTGTTGTGCCTGCGGTAGTTGTGTTGCTGCTGCTTGCATCGTGCGAAAGTAATTTTCAGGATGTACAGCGTATTAATAAAGTTGGTTTTAATCCGGTGGGCCGCAGCGAAGACATCAACCTTAAATATACCGATAGCGGCAGGGTTAAGGCGATACTTAAAAGCCCCCTCATGCTGGATTACAGTAACCTGCAATACGGTTTTAACGAGTTTCCAAAAGGGGTAGATGTCACTTTGATGGATAATCAGGCTAAAGAGAGTTATGTAGTGAGCGATTATGCTATTACGTATGCCGATACCGATATTATAGATTTACAGGGTAATGTAAAAATAACATCTAATGATGGTAAGGTGCTAACAACCGACCAGTTGTACTATGACCAGAAGAACGAATGGTTTTATACCGAGAAATATTTTAAATTTACCGATGGCCAGGGCGGTTTCCTGGAAGGGCCGGGCATAGATTTTAGTAAAGATTTTAAAATCTTTAATATGCAAAAAAATAACGGCATCATAAATAATGTAAATTAAAAATACACAATGGTTTATTTAAAATATATTTCTTACCTGTATCTTGTTATGGCCGGCTTTTTTATATACAGCGGCATAATGGGCATTATAGAAAAAGAAAACAGCCACGCCATACTAAGCTTTATATTTGCAGGTGCGGCAGTGTTTATGTTCTTCTTCAGGAGATGGTCGCAAAGCAGGTTTCCTAAAAAATAAAGTGGTATGGAAGCAGCAATAATCATAGGGTGCCTGTTGCTTTCGGCTTTTTTTTCGGGCATGGAGATAGCTTATGTTTCTTCTAATAAAGTATATCTTGGGGTAGAAAAAAAACAATCTACTTTTATATCTAAACTGCTTACCCGCCTTACCCAAAACCCCACACAGTTTATAACGTCTATGCTTGTGGGCAACAGCATTGCGCTTGTTATTTACGGTTACCACATGGGTAAAACTGCCCTGCAATGGTTTGTACCGCATGATGGTACTATGGCTTTTGGCTTGCAATTACTTATACAGGTGGCAGTTTCGGCAGCGGTAATTTTGCTTACCGCAGAGTTTATCCCTAAAGTGTTTTTTCAGGTATATGCAAACACGCTTATAAAGGCGCTGGCCGTACCTGCGTATGTTTTTTATATATTGTTCTATAATGTAAGTAAGGCTATCATGGCGGTGTCTGATTTTATATTGGTTACACTCTTTAGGACAAAGGCAGATACCCGCAAAGACTTTTTTAGCCGCAGCGAACTCAGTATTTATATTAACCAGCAGCTTACCGGTACAAACGAGCAGGAAGAAGTAGACTCAGAGATACAAATATTTAAAAATGCACTCGAGTTTTCCGGCCATAAAGCCCGGGATATCATGACACCCCGCACTGAGATAATGGCGGTAGATGTACATGATAGTGTTATAGGGTTGCGCAACCTTTTTGTAGATACAGGTTACAGTAAAATTGTGGTATACCGTGAAAATATAGACAATGTTGTGGGGTATGTAGATTCTTTTAAGTTATTTGCCAAACCCGTTACTATAATAGAGGTGATGGTGCCGATGGAATATGTGCCGCACACTATTTTTATAAAAGACCTGCTAAACCAGCTTACCCGCAAGCGCAAGAGTATGGCGGTGGTGCTGGACGAATATGGCGGTACATTGGGTATTATTACTGTAGAAGATATTATTGAAGAGCTTTTTGGTGAAATTGAAGACGAACATGATGATAAAGAAGAGCTTACAGAGCTGTGCAATGACGATGGCTCATTTTTTTTCTCTGCGCGGCTGGATGTAGAGTATATTAATAAAAAATATAGACTTGCCTTGCCGGAAAGCGGAGCTTACACAACGCTAGGCGGCTTTATTGTACACCATACTAAAGATATACCGCAAACTGGAGACCGCATGGAGTGGGGTAATTATGTGCTTATTATAGAGCAGTCGTCAGGTAAAAGGGCAGAGCTTGTAAAAGTGGTTTTGAAGTTAAAAAAATAAATAAAATAAAACTTCGCAAAAAATAAGTATAGTATTTTTATTATTACACAGATAATTGTATTTTCGCCCACTGAATTTAAATTTTAACAACAAAACAAATGGCGGTTTTATCAAAAATAAGGCAACGTTCGATCCTGCTGATAGGAGTTATCGGTTTCTGCTTACTGGCTTTTATAGTAGGTGATATTATAAACCACGGCGGCTTTGGCGTTACTAAAAACGTGGG